>Ga0256827_10002196_pt1 | contig 12597 bp, 11 predicted proteins | sample CV84metaG_FD_185977 | JGI IMG/M metagenome (GOLD analysis project Ga0256827, IMG submission 185977) | Hydrothermal vent microbial communities from East Pacific Rise, Pacific Ocean - CV84 | ecosystem: Environmental > Aquatic > Marine > Hydrothermal vents | place: Pacific Ocean: East Pacific Rise... | reverse complement strand
GAACGATTTTCGTACTGTCATTCCTGTTCAGAAATATCAATTTAAGATTGATTATCGGTCTAAATTAGCTTTTATAGGTTCTTGTTTTTCCGACCATATTGGAAATCGTTTAAGCGAACGTTTTTTCTCAGTTTTAAATAATCCTTTTGGTGTTTTATACAATCCTATTTCGATAAAAAACACCATAGAAATTTTGATGCAAGAAAAAGCATTTATGGCTAAAGATTTGTTTTTCGACAAAGAGCAATATCATAGTTTTTGGCATCACAGCTCCTTTTCTGCCAATACCGAAAAGGAGATTTTACAAAAGATAAATATATCGATTAAAGAGTCCGCTTCTTTTTTAAAACAGACAGATGTGCTCTTTATAACTTTCGGTACTGCTTTCGTTTACGAGCATATACAAAACCAACAAATTGTTTCCAATTGTCATAAAATTTCTGCCAAAGAATTTAAGAGATACCGTTTAGAAGTTGCAGATATTCTAACTGCTTATTCCGAGCTTATTCCTCAATTGCAATCTTGGAATCCAAATTTGAAAATCGTTTTTACTGTTAGCCCTGTGCGGCATTGGAAAGATGGGGCACACGAAAATCAGTTAAGCAAATCGGTTTTGCATCTGGCTATTTCCGAATTACAAAAGCAATTTAAGGGTATTGAATATTTCCCATCTTATGAGTTGCTAATGGACGATTTGCGAGATTATCGTTTTTATGCTGATGATATGCTACATATTGGCAATCAGGCGATTGATTATGTTTATCAATATTTCTCTGATGCTTTTTATACCGAAGAAAGCAGACAAATAGAAAAGAAAATTATAAACTTAAACAAAGCGATGCAGCATCGTGTTTTTAATAAGACAAGCGAGCAGTACAAAGATTTTGTAATAGCCAATCAAAAGAAGATACAGCAATTGCAAAGTCAATATCCTTATTTACAATTGGATAAATTGAAAGAATATTGGAGTGCCGAATTATAAAATTTCTTTTTCGATAAGGTAAGTATTTCTATCGGAGCCATTTCTACTGATAAGCTCGCCTAAAAATCCTGCTAAGAAAAACTGAATACCTGCAACAATTGTTACTAAAGCTAAATAAAATCGAGGTTGCTCAGTAATATCTCTTGCAGGTAAGGTATGTAATATCCACGAGAAATATAATTTTTCGCCAATAATATAAGTTGCAAAACCACCGCCAATAAAGAACATTAGTGTTCCCAAAACACCAAAAAAGTGCATTGGTTTTTTACCAAACTTGGTCATAAAAGTTACCGATAGTAAATCCAAAAAGCCATTGATAAAACGCTCTATTCCAAATTTGGTAACACCGTATTGTCTTGCTCTATGTTCTACTACCTGTTCTCCTATTTTTTGGAAACCGGCTCTTTTGGCAAGTACAGGAATATAGCGGTGCATTTCTCCGTATACCTCAATACTTTTAATAACGTCTTTACGATAAGCTTTTAAGCCGCAATTAAAATCGTGTAAGTGAATTTTGGTGACTCTTCTCGATACCCAATTGTAAAATTTACTGGTAAATCTTTTTATAAAAGGGTCGTATCTTTTTTTCTTCCAACCAGAAACCACATCGAATTTCTCATCTACTATTTTTTTGTATAAAACAGGTATTTCGTCGGGGCTATCTTGCAAATCGGCATCCATAGTAATAATAACATCGCCTTTAGTTACTGCAAAACCAGTATGTAAAGCTGCCGATTTACCATAATTTCTACGAAATTTTATGCCTTTTATATTGGGGTTTTTTTGCGATAAATTTTCAATAACTTGCCAAGAATTATCGTTGCTACCATCGTCCACCATTATAACTTCGTAAGTGAAATTATTTTCATCCATCACACGAGCAATCCATGCTTCTAATTCTGGTAAAGATTCGTCCTCATTAAAAAGAGGTACTACGATTGATATATCCATATTTTTATTCGTCAAAAATTGGTTCGTCTTTTTTTATAAAAGCAGCTGAAATAAGAGATAATATAAATCCCCAAAGTGTAGCGGAGAATATACCAGAAATAGCAATAGTAGCAGGTCCCATAAATTGTCTACTCATTTGCATAGCTGTGGCTATTTGTTCTTCATCTTGTCCTTGGTCTATAAGTGCTTGTTCCATTGTGTCAAACATTAAAGAAAGGCTTTCTGGAGAGATGTAAGCAAAAAATACATAGGTAAAAAACGATTGAAGGATAGCACCAAAAAGAGCAATAAGAACTCCAGAACCTAATGCTCGAGCATAAGAAATATATCCATTTTGGAATTTGTCTCGTAAATTTTTAGTACCAAAACTAATGGCTACTGCCGAAAATATTATTGGAATATAACTTGTTAAACGTGCGTTATTTACTCCTATAAAATGAATTATTAAAGATGCTATAATGATGACCAAACCTAATATAAATCCAAAGTTTGCAGCGTTTTTATAAATGTCATTCTGATTGTAATTCCCCATAATTTAATTATTTAGAATATTGCAAAAATACAAGATTGTTTTTAAAGCACCATTTATATTTCGTAAATTTCTTTTAAGAAACCGATATTTAAAATATCTTCGTAAAAAAGAATATTATGATTTTAGAATTTATACATTGGAATGTTCGCCCAGAGATTTTTGTATGGGGTTCTTTTTCTATTCGTTGGTACGGGCTATTTTTTTCTTTTGCATTTATAAGTGGGTATATTATAATGAAAAAAATATTTGATAGAGAGAATATTGCTATTGAGGTACTCGATAGGCTTTCTATCTATATGTTGCTGGGTGTTGTTTTGGGGGCTCGTTTGGGGCATGTTCTCTTTTACCAACCCGATTATTATTTGCAACATCCTTTGGAAATATTACAGATATGGAAAGGCGGATTAGCCAGTCATGGTGCAGCTTTGGGGATATTAATAGCTTTGTATTTCTTTGTCAAAAAAGAAAAAAAATCTTATTTGTGGATTCTCGATAGGATAGTTATTGTAGTAGCTATTGGTGGTTTCTTTGTACGTATGGGTAATTTAATGAACTCGGAAATTGTAGGAAGTATTACCCAAATGCCTTGGGGATTTATTTTCGAAAGAGAAATACCTTATTTAGGACCAGAGCCTCGACATCCATCGCAATTGTATGAGGGTTTATCGTATGTTGTTATTTTTCTGCTTATTAGTTATTTGTTTTTTAAGAAAGATTTTGGAAAGCAAGAGGGTTTTATCTTTGGTCTTTTTCTGATACTTCTTTTTTCTGCACGTTTTTTTATAGAGTTTTTAAAAGAAATACAAGTGGGTTTTGAGCAAACATTACCCATAGATATGGGGCAAATATTAAGTATTCCATTTGTACTTGCGGGCATTTTTATTTTATACCGAAGTTTTAGAAAATCATAGTGATTGTAGCTCGAAAAAATATTGACGATAAACTTTGGAACAGAACTGTCGATAAAGAGGCAAAGGGTTTACCCTATGCTTATACTTGGTATTTAGATGCGGTTACAGACAATTGGTACGCTGTTGTTTACGACGATTATAAAGCAATATTTCCTTTTCAAATAAAAAGAAAATACGGATTAAAATATTCGTTGCAACCTTTTTTAATACAACAACTTGGAATGTTTGGTGGCGATAATCTCTTATTAGAAAAAGCGCTTAAAGAAATTAAAAAATATGTTTGGCATTATCATTTGTATTTAAACAGTTACAATCGTACCGATAAAAATGTAATGGCGCTTCGAAAAAATTTTGAGCTTTCGTTACAATCAGATTATTCGAGTTTGCAAAAACGGTATAGCAATAATTGTAAACGTAATATAAAAAAGACAAACGCACTGCATATTTCTTTTGACAAAGGCTTTTCTGACAAGGAAATACAATTTATAAAAACATTTGGAAAATTATCTTTAGAAAAAGATAGAGCCATTAAATTAAAGCAATTGTTAAGCAGTGCTCAAAAAGAAAACAGCTTGCAAATAGCAAAAGCATACAAAGACAATATTCTTTTAGCTTTGGTCGTTTTAATAAAAACTAAAAAAAGAATTGTATATTTGATTTCTGTCTCTTCGCAAGAAGGTTTAGAAAACAAAGCCATGTTTAAAATCGTAGATAGTTTAATAAAAAAATATGCTAATAGTGATTTGCTTTTAGATTTTGAAGGTTCAAACATAAAAAGCATTGCTCGTTTTTACCAAGGTTTTGGGGCATTACAAAACGAATATCAAGAAATAAAATATAATATATTAACCAAATAAATATCGAAATAATGAAAAAACAAATTTTAACACTTGTCATAATATTTTTTTCTACAGTGATTTTTGCACAAGAAGCAGAAGAGCAATCGAATGAACAAACAGCAATAGTCTCTAAACATGCTGTTGGGATAGCTGCAGGCTCAACCATTGGTTGTGGCTTAGCTTATCAATATACTTATTCAAAATATTCGGCTCAATTTACTTTTTTACCTTATAAAAAAACATATAAAGAAATGTATTGCTTAGGACTTTCATTTTACTACACTTTAAATCAAGGAAGAAGAACAAGCTTATTTTTGTATCAAGGAAATCATTATTACTACAACAAAACAGAATGGGAATGGGAAGATTGGAATGGAAAAAAAACAGTAGACAGAGAGCTTGAAATATACAATAATAATAGTTTAGGGATAGGTTTCGATTTTACAATTTTTGATAATGTAAGTTTAAAATTGATGGCAGGCTATGCCTCATATAATAATTTTTCAGAATTAGGATTAACAGGCGAAATCGCACTATTGTATCATATTCCTTCAAAAACAAAATAAACAATGAAAAAACAAATCGTAGTAATTGCCATATTGTTGTTTTCGACAACACTTTTTGCGCAAAAAACAGAGGAGCAAAGCAAAACATTATCTAAACATGCAGTTGGGATAGCTGCAGGACCTACTATTGGTTGTGGTTTAGCTTATCAATATACTTCTTCCAAATTTTCTGTTCAAGCTACTTTTTTCCCCCTTATAAGAACATTTGAATTGGAATACATACAAGAAGATTCTTTTTTAGAAACTTATTGTGTAGGACTTTCATTTTATTATACATTAAATCAAGGGAAAAGAACAAGTCTGTTTTTATATCAAGGTAATCATTTTTATTACTCTAAAAGGGTATCACAATCTAGGTATGATAAAAAAGAAACATATAGAGAAATAGAAGCCCATAATAATAATGGTTTAGGTTTAGGTATTGATTTTTTACTTGTAGAAAACGTAAGTTTAAAATTGATGACAGGCTATGCCTCATATAATAATTTCTCAGAATTAGGATTAACGGGAGAAATAGCATTATTGTATCATATTCCTTCAAAAACAAAATAAACAATGAAAAAATATTTAATAAGTATTGCCATATTGTTGTTTTCGATAACACTTTTTGCGCAAAAAACAGAAGAGCAAAGCAAAACATTATCTAAACATGCTGTTGGTGTAGCAGCAGGACCTACTATTGGCTGTGGCTTGGCTTATCAATATACCTACTCTAAGTTTTCTGCTTTAGCTACATTTTTACCATATAAGAGGGAGCGAGAAGAATTGTATTGTGTAGGGCTTTCGTTTTATTATACGCTAAATCAAGGAAAAAAAACAAGTTTGTTTTTATATCAAGGCAATCATTTTTATTATTATAAAAAAGAAGGTATAACTGTTTCTTGGGAGAATCATAGAATGGCTTTAAGAATGCTTGACGCATTTAACAATAATAGTTTAGGAATAGGATTTGATTTTAAAATTTTTGATAATGTAAGCTTGAAATTAATGTCAGGTTATGCTGCTTATAACAATTTTACAAACTTATCTTTAACAGGCGAAATCGCACTTTTATACCATATTCCTTCAAAATAAAAAATGAAAAAACAAATTTTAATAATTGTAATATTATTGTTTACGGTAACACTTTTTGCACAAAAAACAGAGAAGCAAAGCAAAACATTATCTAAACACGCCGTTGGTGTAGCAGCAGGACCTACTATTGGTTATGGTTTATCTTATCAATATACTTATTCCAGATTTTCTGTTCAAGCCACATTCTTTCCCCGTAAAACCAGTAATCATGAAATATATTATACGGGGCTTACTTTTTATTATGTTTTAGTAAAAGACAAGAAAATAAATTTGTTTTTATATCAAGGAAATAATCTTTTTTGTACTAAAGTAGAAGAGAATTGGAAAGATTGGAATAGAAATGAAGAAAGAAAAAAATATTTTAAAGCTTACAATAATAATGGATTAGGAATAGGATTTGAATTTGTAATTGTCGAACATGTTAGTTTGAAATTAATGTCGGGTTATGCTTATTATCTTAATTTTAAGAAATTATCTTTAACAGGCGAAATCGCACTTTTATACCATATTCCTTCAAAATAAAAATAAAAAAATGAAAAAGAAATATAGCTTAATAATATCATTTGTTTTGTTGTCTTTTATTGTCTTTTCGCAAAAAAGAGCAATGACTATTGACGACTTAAAATCTTGGAAAAGAATATCTAATAAAGAAATTTCTGACAATGGGCAGTATGTTATTTATACTGTTTATGCTAACGATAAGTCTGAAGATGGCAAACTTGTTCTTTTTGACGATAAAACGAAAAAAAAGAAAATATTTAATAGAGGTTATTATGCAAGTATAGCCTCAGAGAATAATTTTCTGATTTACAAAATAAAACCGCAAGCCGATACTTTACGAAAAAAGCGTTTGGCAAAAGTGAAAAAAAACAAATTGCCAAAAGATAGCTTGGGAGTTTATTTTTTCGAAAAAGATACGATTATGAAAGTTCCCCAAATAAAATCGTATTATTTGCCCAAAAAGAGTAGTAAATATTTTGCTTATTTGTACGATTATAAAGCTCCAAAAGACACTACAAAAAAAGATTCTTTACAAGAAATTGCCGAAAAGAAAAAGAAGAAATATAAACAAAAAGGTGCTCGCTTGGCTATTGTAAATGCACAAAACTTAGAAACTATATATTTTGATAATGTATCGAAAATAAAAGCATCAGAAGATGGCGTACGTTTTGTTTTTTCAGTAAATAAAATTGATAGTATAGACTCTTGTTCTATTTTTGTTTACAATGCAGTAGCTAAAACAACAAATAAGATTTTTTATAAAACAGGAGAAATAGCCAACATTGATATAGATAAAAAAGCTAATAAGATTGGATTTTCTTATAGCTCAGATACTTGCGAGGCAAAAAAATATCAATTATTTTATTATTCTGTAAATAAAAAACAGCTTCGTGTATTATTAGATACTGTTTCAGATTCGTTTAAAAAAGGAATAGGAATAGTGGATTATAGTCCTATTTATTTCTCCGATGCTGGAAATCGTTTGTATTTTGGTACTGCCCATTTTCCTGAAAAAGCTCCAAAAGATACACTTTTAGAATCCGAAAAAGTACATTTAGATATTTGGTCTTGGACCGATAAATTAATTCAGCCTCAACAAAAAAATCAATTAGAGGGAAAACAAAAAGAAACTTTTGTGTCTTATTTTGATATGGTTTCTCAAAAAATAATACAATTGGAAGATAGTCTGGTAAAAGTACATATACCTCGAAAAACAGAGCCTCAGTATTATTTAGGGAAAGCAAGTTTGCCCTATTTAGAGATGATTTCGTGGAATATTGATAATTACGAAGATTATTATTTGATAAATGCAAAAACAGGAAAACGAACTTTATTGGCAAAGAAAAAACAATGGTCTGTTTCTATTTCTCCATCGGGAGCTTATACTTTGATTTGGGATTTTGAAAACGAACAATGGTTATTGGTTGATAACAAAACAAGCAAAATAACAATAATTAGTACAAAGGTTGACGATATTTTTGTTAATGATAAACACGATATGCCTTCTTTGAGAGCTAGCCAAGGGAGAGTAGGTTGGTCGGAAGATGAGCAATATGTGTATATCAATAGTAAGTATGATATTTGGCAATTCGATACAAAATGCAAAAAAGCAGCAATTAATCTTACCAAAGGTGTAGGGAGAAAACAAAAGATAGAATATCGTTTTCAGCGATTAGATAGAGAGGCAGTTTATTTGCCCAAAGACCAATGGCTTTTGCATAGTTTTGATACTCAAACAATGGCAGAAGGCTTTGATTTGTTATCGATAAAAACTCTTGAAAGAAAAACATTAATACAAAAAGATAAGGCATTTTATCCACCTATCAAAGCAAAACAAGCTAATAAAATAATTTGGGCAAATAGTACATTTACACAATACCCAAATTTAAGGATATCCGCTTTAGATTTTCAAAATCCATATATTATTTCTGATGCCAACCCTCAGCAAAAAGATGTTTTATGGGGCTCGGTACGATTAACTTACTGGACAGATTTTGATGGCGATTCACTTCGTGGTTTACTTTGTTTACCAGAAAACTTCAATCCTAATAAAAAATATCCAGTATTGATTTATTTTTATGAAAAATACTCGGAGCGTTTACATCAATATTGGACACCAAGACCATCACATTCTACTATTAATTTCCCATTTTATACTAGTAATAATTATATCGTATTTATACCAGATATTGCATATAAATATGATGGTTTGCCGGGAAAAGCATCTTATAATGCTGTGGTAAGTGGTGCAGAAAGTATTGCAAAATTTCCTTTTGTAGATAAAACAAAAATGGCCTTGCAAGGGCAATCTTGGGGAGGTTATCAGGTTGCTTATTTGGTTACACAAACCAATATGTTTGCTTGTGCAATGGCAGGAGCGCCTGTTAGCAATATGACAAGTGCATACGGAGGAGTCCGATGGCGTTCGGGAATGAGTCGTATGTTTCAGTATGAGCATACACAAAGTCGTATAGGAGGAACACTTTGGGAACGTAGAGATAAATATATTGAAAATTCACCTGTGTTTTTTGCCGATAGAGTAGAAACGCCACTTTTAATTATGCATAACGATAATGATGGAGCAGTGCCTTGGTATCAAGGTATTGAGTATTTTATGGCTTTACGAAGATTGCAAAAACCAGTTTGGATGTTGGTTTATAACGGAGAATCGCATAATCTTAGAAAATGGCCAAGTCGTGTAGATTTAACTATTAGAATGTTTGACTTTTTTAATTATTACTTAAAAGGAGCCGAAAAACCAGAATGGATGATAAAAGGTTTGCCCGCTATTAAAAAAGGAAAAGAATTACGGTATTAAATGAAAAAGATAATCTTTATATTATGCTTGTTAAGTGTTAATTTTATTAGCCTTGCTAAGCGTGGGGAAGATTTGTCTATTTTTCAGTTACAGCAAGAAATTCAAAAAAAAAGTGATAATGATGCACAAAAAATAAGTTTGTTGTTAAAATTAGCTTATTTGTATGAGGATATAGATTTAGATTCGAGTATTATTTATTATCAAAAAGCATTAGATTTTTCTTTAATTGTAAAAGATACTATTTTGCTAACACGTAGCTATTTTAATTTAGGAGCTACATATTATCTACAGAGTAGTTATGATAAGGCTATTCAATATTATCAATTAGCTTCGGATTTTTATCAGCTTTTAGAAAACCATAGAGGTATTGCCAATTGTTATTATAATATTGCTAGTGTTTATAGCGATCTGGGAGAATCAACCAAGGCGTTAAAATATTATTTAAAAGCCTTGAAAATTTATGAAAAAATTCATTTACAAAATGGATTATCTGCATCATATAATTCTATAGGTGTTATTTATTACAATCAAAAAGAATATACTAAGGCTTTATCATATTATCAACAAGCTTATAGGATTGATAGTATTAATCAGTATCAAGAAGGTATGGCTGATTATTTTAATAATATTGGAGCCATTTATTATAATCAGAATCAATTGGATAAGGCTTTGCATTATTATTTAAAATCTTTGAATATAGAAAGAATTATAAAAAACAATTCGGGTATTGCATTGTCATACAACAATATAGGTTTGATACAAAGTAAAAAAATGCTGTATAAATCAGCCATCGAGAGTTACCAAAATGCGATACATTATTACGAGAAGGTAGGAAATAAAAATAAGTTGGCCTTGGCATACGCCTCGATTGCATCTTTAAATATTAATTTGTTTGATAAATACAATAAACAAACGTATCTTAAAGAGGCTGTAAATTATGCTCAAAAAGCTTATTTTATTGCTCAAGAGATTAATTCTTTACCTAGAAAAATAAATGCATTAAATCATTTAAGAAATGCCTATAAGCTTTTAAAATCGTATAATAAATCTATCTATTATACAGATTTGTATATTGCAGCAAAAGATTCTTTGTTTAATATAGAAAAACATAAAGGATTGGCAGAATTAGAGGCTAAATATCAGTTTCATAAAAAGATAGCTATCGATAGTATTGCAAGTGCAAAAAAATTAGAAATACAAAATTTAGAGTTAAAACGTGTAAAATCAGAAAAAAATATGCTGATAGGAGGGGCTATTCTTCTTCTTGTTTTTTCAATTCTAATTTTTAGAAGCTATAACCAAAAGCGAAAAATTAATATAGGCTTACAGCTTAAAAATAATGAAATCATGTTTCAGCATGATAAAATTGTAGCTCAAAAAGACGAAATAGAAGCCCAAAGAGATACTGTAGAATTGCAAAAAGAACGAATAAATAATATTTATAAAGAAATTTCTCAAAGTATTGATTATGCTAAAAGAATACAAAATTCCACACTCCCAAACACATCATATTTGCAAAAAAATGTTGAAGATCATTTTATATTTTTTAAACCTAAAGATGTAGTAAGTGGGGATTTTTATTGGTGGGCAAAAATAGAGGACGATTTGGTTTTGGCAGTTGCAGATTGTACAGGACATGGTGTTCCTGGAGCTATTATGAGTATGTTGGGAATGTCTTTGCTTAAAGAAACAGTAGTTAAAGAATATATTTCGCATCCAGGTGTTATTTTGCGAAGATTGCGAAAGGAGGTTATCAATACTTTGCAACAAAAAGGAGAAATTGGAGAACAAAAAGACGGAATGGATATGGCAATTGTTGCTATTAATTATAAAAATAAATCTATTCAATTCTCAGGTGCTAACAATCCGCTTTATATCATTACAGATACGGAATTGAAATTTGAGAATGAAAAGAGTAAAGATTTAGTAAAAAAGTTTGATTCTTCTGATTTGCAGATTGATAGTAAAAAATTGCTTTACGAAATTAAACCTGATAAAATGCCTATTGCTATTTATGAAAAAATGAATCGCTATACTACTCACTCTTTTGTTTTAAATAAAGGAGATCAATTGTATATGTTTTCTGATGGTTATGCAGATCAGTTTGGTGGTCCTAAGGGAAAAAAGTTTATGCGAAAAGCTTTTAAACGCTTATTGTTAAGCAATGCGCATCTTTCTATGGAAACACAAAAAAATAAAATTATTAATGTGTTCGAAGAATGGAAAAGTTCACAAGAACAAGTTGATGATATCGTTATTTTAGGAATAAAACTATAGCTTATATCTTTTCATAATTATAAAAAACAATACTTGTTTTCTCTTTTCTGATTTTGATACCTGCTTGCTTTAATATTTTGATTATTCCTTCTAAATTTTCAGATGTAGATAATTTGAAAGAATATTTAGTGTTTACATAGGGTTGTTCTAATTTGAAATAATAAGGGAAATTCTGATTTAAGAAATTTAAAATCATTGTTAAAGAGGTGTTTTCAAAAACAATTGTTCCCCAATTTGATTCTATATTTCCTGAAAGTTTAAAATTTTCTGTTTTTTTCTCTATCCCTTTTAAAAATAACACTTCTTTTTGTTTAATACTTGTACGTTCTTTTAGTTTAAAGAAATCTAAAAGATGATAAATAATCGTGTCTTTAATGGCTTTTTTGCTTATTTGGAATTGACAATCTACTTCTAAAAACATCATTGGTAATAATTGATTTTTGTCTTCGATTTGTTTAGTGTTAATATCGTTTAAAGATTGCAATAGCCCTTTTATAGTTTTTCCGTATACGTAAAAAGAACTATCTGTAATTGTTCGATTTACATATTTGCTGCACTGTACTTTTCCATCTTTTACTTTATTTTCGATTTTAGAAATAACCAATGAATATTTATCTGTTTTTATCGAAAATAATTGTTCTTTTTTTTCTTTTGGATTTTGACAAGACACAAAAAATAGTACTGTAAAGAGGATGAAAATATTGTTTATACCATCGAATATGTATAGCCTCGTGGCCGAAAAGCCTCGTTTTACAAGGCTTGGAGTATGTTGTTTTAATATTTCCATTACGAATAGTAAAGATAAGAAAATATTTTAAGCAAGAAAAAACGCCTACACATTCCTGATGAAGCGTAGCGAAATTCAGGAATATGTTGCTCTTTTTGTTTTTGCAATGATAAAGCAAATGAAAATGCTTCGACTTCGCTCAGCATCCAAACAGCTTAAACTCTATAATCTGCAATAATATATAGCTTGAGATATAAATTAAACTATGGAAAAATTATTATATTTGTTGGATGAGCCGATTTATATTTTTACAAAATATTATCTCCCAAAACGATTATTATCCATTTGGAATGCTAATGCAAGGAAGAACATATAAGGCTAACATGTATCGCTTTGGGTTTAATGGTAAAGAGAAAGAT
>Ga0256827_10002195_pt1 | contig 12602 bp, 11 predicted proteins | sample CV84metaG_FD_185977 | JGI IMG/M metagenome (GOLD analysis project Ga0256827, IMG submission 185977) | Hydrothermal vent microbial communities from East Pacific Rise, Pacific Ocean - CV84 | ecosystem: Environmental > Aquatic > Marine > Hydrothermal vents | place: Pacific Ocean: East Pacific Rise... | reverse complement strand
AATTTAGAACTTGCAAAAAAGAAGAAACAAGAAGAGCAAAAGAAAAAAGAGCAAGAGAAAAAAAATAAAAATCAAGATAAAAAAAACGATAAGAAAAAGAACGAAGATAAAAAACAAAATGACCAAAAAAAGAGAGATGGTCAGAATAAAAAAGAGAATCAAAAGAAGAAAGAGCAAGATAAACAAGATTCAAAAAAAGAGAAGAGTCAGAAAAAATCAGATGAAAAAAAGAAATCTGAAGAAGATAAGAAAAAAGAGGAGAAAAAAAATATGACTCCTCAAGAGTTAAAAGATGAAGAGATGAGAAAGAGAGAGTTAAAACATATGATGAGACAATTAGCAAAGAAGAAAATGCCTACAATGATGTATCAGACCAATAGAGAAAAAGGAGAGAGAAATGAACAAAATCCTTGGTAGTTTACTTTTATGTCTGAGTTTTTTAAGTGCAGGTAGCATTACTGCTACGGTAGACACACAAGAGGTTAAACAGGGAGATACCGTTCTTTTAACTTTGAGTGTTGTTGGGAAAAATATTAATCATATTCCAAAAATTGAAGAGATAAATGGAATAAAAGTATTGCACTCTCAACCAACAACAAGTTATAACTATGTCTCTGTAAATGGTGTGAGTAGTATGGAAAAATCATACTCTTTAATTTTAGAATTTAGACCAGATGTAAATATGACTATTCCCTCTTTTTCAGTTAAAGTTGATGGTGAGATGAAAAGTACAGAGCCAATTAAATTAACAGTTATAGACTCTTTAAGTGGTACAAAAAGAGAGACAGAGAACTTTTCTTTAGATATGCAAATTACTAAGTCTAAATTTTATGTAGGTGAATCTGTATTGGTTAATATCTTATATAAACAGAGCAATAGTGTTAGTGTGATGCAAGTTGATTATGCTCCTCCAAAATTTAAAGATTTTTTTTCTAAACAGATAGGAGAGGGAAAAACTTATCAAAAAGGTGCATATACTATTCAAGAGTTGAACTATTTGCTTATTGCAAAAAAATCTGGAAAGTTAACGCTTGAATCTGCTCATGCAAAAATTGCTGAGCGTTCACGACAACGTCAAATGGGTGGTTGGTTTGCAGATGTTCCAAAGTGGATACAGCTTTCATCTCCTTCTTTGATAGTGGAAGTCTTAAAACCTACAGAAGAGCATGATATAGTAGGAGACTATAAATTAACAGATAGTATTGACCATAGAAAAGTAAAAGCTAACAAACCTGTAACACTACACATGGAGCTTTTAGGGAAAGGGTCGTTAGACGATTATGATGGAGTGAAATTTGAAATTCCTTCAGTAACTATCTACAGTGATGATGCAAAAATTGACAGTACTTTAATGGGGCAAGAGCTTCAAAGTAGATATGTTAAGAGTTTTGTATTTATTGCTGATCATAATTTTACAATTCCTTCTAAAGAGATACGTGTATATGACTATAAAACTGCTAAAGTAAAAGTATTAAAAACAAAAGAGTATTTCGTTGAAGTGCAGAGTAGTGCAAAAACTACAACAGCTTTAGTCCATACACAAAATCTAAATTCTCAGATTAAATCAGAATCAAAACTAAATAAACCATGGCATGAGAAATTACCAAGTGTAATCTCTTTACTTTTAGCATTTATTTTAGGAGCAATCTCTACTCTATTGTTCAAATATTTACCTAAATTTAGTTTTTCAAAATGGAAAAAAAGAGCAACTGCATTTAAAGGGGAAGAGGCTCTTAAAGTGCTTTATCCTAAAATGGGTGAGAGTGAAGAGGTTGAAGAGATGGTACGTAAACTCTATGCTTTAAAAAATGGTGATAAAAGTATTCAGATAGATAAACAACGATTAAAAGAGTTGTTGGAACAGTATAAATAGGAGTAGGGATGAAGCACTATTATATCTACAGTAAAGAAGATGAGAAGTTAGCTGCTTCGGTGATACTGTATGCAAAGAGTAAAGAGATAGAGTTAGTCTCTATTGATATTGAAAAGTTTGATTCATTAACTGTCAATGAAAATAACCATATTTTAGTAACTGCTTGTGTAGATGAGCTAAAAAAAGTGATGCATTTTGCTTCACAAAAAGGTTTAAGTATTGGAATTATTGCAAGAGAAAATCAAAAAGAGTTAAAAAGTACATTTGATTTACCAGAAGGGTTAGAGGAGAGGGTCGATTTAGCCTTATCTTCATGTAATAAAAAGATTGATTTGCTCTATTGTAATGAGACTTTAGTATTGCAAGAGGTAGTTGTAGGGGAAGTTCCTCCATTGGACTCTTTCTCTACCTCTATGGAAAAACTTACTTTTTGGGAACGAACAAAATCTTTTTTCTCTATGCTCAAAAAGATTAAATCTTTAACGCATACTTCTTTTACTATTACCACAGGAAAAGAGAAAGTTCTAAAGTTTTCAGCCATTGGAGCCGTTGGTGTAGAGTACAATAACAGAACATTCGCAGCTAAATTGGTAGCAAACTATTTAAAATTTAATGACTCTAGATTAACGCTTATTTTTTTATCTCCTAGTTCTATTTTAGAGTATATGAGATATATCTTTCAGTCTCATATTTTAAAGTATACTCCTAAAAGTTTACCAAAATCAGTAGGTTATCTACATAGCCATAAACTTCTTATTGAAGCTGAAAAAGAGTTAGATGTCACTATTGACTCAATTAACACTTTTCAGACACCTATTACACTTGAGACTAAAACAGAAGCTCTATCGTTAAGTGTTGGTGAAAAATTTTGGGAGAAAAGTTCAAAAGTAAAAGAGATAAAAGAGAATGTAAAAGTTGACCATTTGCCATCAGATTCTGAGCTTTCTACTTACTTGGGTGAGACTATTCCTCTTTTTTCTCATGCTTCACAAGAGCAGTTTACATCACTTTTTTCAAATCTTCGAGAAGAGAGTAAGTTAAATTCTACTTTTATGACTCTGCTTATTTTAGCAACTATTATTGCTACGTTTGGACTCTATATTAACTCAGCTTCAGTAATTATTGGGGCAATGCTCTTAGCCCCACTAATGCAACCTATTGTTGGGGTAAGTATGGGGCTTTTACGTCAAGATTCAGCTCTGCTTATGAATGGTGCAAAAAGTATTGGTGTAGGAGTTTTAGCAGTGGTTTTTTCAGCTATGTTCATATCATGGTTGGTTCCTTTAGAACAGTTAACTTCTGAAATGAATGGTCGTTTATCTCCTACTATTTTAGATCTTTTTGTAGCCATCGTTTCTGGTGTGGCAGCAGCTTATGCCAAGTCTAATGAAAAGATAGTTGGTTCACTTGCAGGTGTTGCCATTGCTGTTGCATTAGTACCTCCTATTGCTGTTTCAGGTATTGGTCTTGGTTGGGGAGAGTGGAGTATGTTTAATTCAGCATTTTTACTGTTTGTTACCAACTTAGTAGGTATTATTTTAGCAGCATCGTTAACTTTTCTTATGCTTGGTTTCTCTCCTGTTTCTGTAGCCAAGAAAGGATTGATGTATGCACTTATTTTAGTGGCAATAGTTACTGTGCCACTTTCTATTTCATTTTCACATATGAAACATGAAATAGAGATAACGCAACAACTATCAGCTTTTGAAGTAACTATTAATCAAAAAAGAATTCATCTTAAGAATATTGATTTACAAGGGAAAGAGGTTCGTTGTGAAGTTATTGCCTCTGATATTTTGAGTAAAGAAGAGAAGGTAGAGTTAAAGAAACTAATCTCTAAAGAGGTAGGAGAAGAAGTCAGTGTATTAGTCTCTTTTTGGTATGAATTATAGTTACATGGTATCAAAGAATATCATGTAACTTATTAGCTTCATTCATCCATTGATAGAGTTCATCCCAGTTCTCTTCTTCTAAGAGTTTTTTACAGAGCATCATTTCAGTATTAAATGCATCTATAGATTCAATTAGATTCTCTCTGTTTTGGCGAAAGATGTCTTCCCACATATTTGCTGAAGATTTAGCAATACGACTCATATCTTTAAATCCACCACCAGCAAGAGCAAGAATGCTTTTAGGATCTTCTTGTTTCATAACGGATTGTGCTAAAGCATAGGCAACAGCATGAGGCATATGTGAAATAAATGCAGCATGACGGTCATGCTCTTTTGCACCCATAAAGATAATTTTAGAATTAATATCTTTAAAAATACTAACAGCAATACCTTTTTGATAATCAGCACTCTTTTCTACATCACAGATAACCATGACTTTTTCATTATATAAATTCTCTATAGCAGCAGTCGGACCAAATTTTTCTGTACCTGTCATTGGGTGAGCAGTAATAAAATTCTTACGTATTTTAACTGGGATACCGTTAGAAATTTTCTCTTTACTACTTCCAAAATCAATGATAGTACATTGTGAGTCTACCTCCATAAGTTCTTGAGCCGTAGCAATAATAGCATCAACAGGAATGGTTAAAATAATGGCATCACATTGTTTAATCTCCTCAAAATTTTTAGAAATTTTATCCACAAGATTTAAACGAAGTGCATCAGAAGTATGTGAAGGATTATGGTCATATCCAATAATTGTATATTTGTTTGGTAGTTTTTTTAAGGCCAAACCTAAGGAGCCACCCATTAGACCAAGACCAATTATTCCAATATTCATAGTATCTCTTTAAAGTTTTGTGGGATTATAGCACTTTTTTAGTGAAAAAAAGATACACTAATATCTATTTTTACGCAGATGAATCATCGAAGGAATAATTAGCTTTATGAAAAAACTTTTTACACTATCTATTGGACTTAGTTCCATACTTTTAGCTCAAAACATCACTTCTATTCAATATAACGGTCTACTTCATCTCTCTCAAGAGGTTGCTACAGAAATTGCAGGTATACATGTTGGAGAACCATTTGATATTACAAAAATTGATGAATCAATTAAGAAATTTTATAGACAAGGATATTTTTCAGATATTATAGTTTCAACTACACCAGCTGGTGGACTAGTTTATGAATTTAAAGAAAAATCATCTATTTCTAAACTTGAAATGAATGGTTATAGCTCAAATGATGAGCAAGAGGAACTGTTTATCTCTATTGGTCTGCGTAAAGGAGATCTTTATGATTCTCGTAAAATAGAGACAGCGAAAAAGAGATTAATTAAGAGAATCGAGGCAGAGGGTTATTACGATACAGTTGTAGAGATAGATGTTGAACCTAAAGAAGACAGTATCGCTCTTATCTTCAATGTTAATAAAGGTGAAAAAATTTATATTGAAAATATAGATTTTGCCGGAGCAGAAAATCTTGATACAGATGATTTAGAGTCTGCATTAGCTAATAAAGAAGAAGACTTTATGGGTTGGTTTCCTGGGCTAAATAATGGTGCAGCACACTTGGATGATTTAGCTGTTGATGGTAGAAGAGCACAAGATGTTTATATGCAACATGGTTATCTTGATGCGACTGTTTCTGATCCATTAATGCGTATTGATTCAGGTTCATATAAAGCTGATGTAACATATCAAATTTCAGAAGGTGAACAGTACCGTATTAATCATATTAATATTTTAGGTTTAGTAGATGGTTTAGATTTAGAAGAGATAAAAAGTGACTTTACTGCTATAGAGGGAAAAATTTTTAATATTAATAAATTGCGTAAAGATAAAGCTCATATTGAAGAGGAAGTTGCAAACTTAGGCTATGCATTTGTTAGAGTAATTCCAAATTTTCACAAAAATAGTGATAATACAGTTGATATTGATTATAAAATAATTCCGGGAAATAAAGTATATATTAGTGATGTTATTATCTCTGGTAACCATACAACTAAAGATAGGGTTATTAGAAGAGATATTTATTTAGCTCCTGGAGATCAATTTTCAATGACTGATTTAAAAGACTCAAAAAGTGCTTTAGGTCGTAGAGGATACTTTGAAAAAATAGATATTGAGCAAGAGCGTGTAGATGCAACACATATGAATCTTTTAGTTAAAGTAAAAGAGACAGCAACTGGTAGTATTCAAGCAGGTGGTGGATATGGCTCATATCAAGGAGCGATGCTTTCTGCTTCACTTTCAGATAGAAATATTATGGGTTCAGGTATTAATGCAGGTATATCATTTGATGTTTCTAAATTAGCAATAAATTACTCATTATCTGTAACAAATCCTAGAATTTGGGATAGTGATTATAGTTTTGGGGCAAATATTTATCAGAGTGAATTTGAATATACAACATATGATCAAAAAAGTATTGGTGCTGGTGTAAATATTGGTAAGCAGTTAACTCGTAATTTATTTGGTTCATTAAGTTATTCATATAGTGAAAATAAAGCTACATATGCTGATAACAATAATAGTTTAACTGCAACAGAGAATTATAATATTTTATTTGGACCAGAAGATATGAATTATGAGAAGAGTACTTTTTCTATTGGTCTGAATTATGATAGTACAGATGATTTTTATGTTCCAAGAGAAGGTATTATTTTAGGTGGAAGTTTTGGATATTCTGGTGTTGGTGGAGATCAAAAATTTTTAGATGCTACAGCTAAATTTGGTGCTTACTATGGTCTTGAAGATCTTATTGATTATGATTTAATTTTACGTTATAAAATTCGTGCAAGAATGTTAAAAGATCAAGGTAATATTGCTACTCCAGAGAGATTATATATGGGTGGTATTGGTAGTATTAGAGGCTTTGAGCCATATAGTATCTCTACATACACAGATACTACAGATGTTAATGGTACTACAACAAGAACTTTTAATGGTGGTACAAAAAGTCTTGTTAATACTATTGAAGCAAGTATACCTCTTTCAAAGGCTGCAAAAATGCGTTTAGCATTTTTCTATGATTATGGAATGGTTGGTGAATCTAAGATAGATGAAGTTAAAAAAGAGGGATATGGAGTTGCACTAGAGTGGTTCTCTCCAATGGGACCTATCAATTTAGTTTTTTCAAAAGCTAGAAATGCAGATGAGTTAGATAGAACATCTTCCTTTGAATTTACTATGGGACAAAAATTTTAATTATTGATTTTTTTAAACTTTATGGATTGATTACTATTCATAAAGTTTATTTCTCTTAAAAAGAGACCTTCTCTTACTCCGACAGTGGAACTTATTACCTCTTTTGCTTCTATTTTATTTAAAATACTTAACCAAATTAATGTACCTTCTTTGATTGTATCTAGTCGATTTTTAGGTATTTTTAGCTCTCTAAGCTGACTCTTATCGGCTACAAGAATTTTCTTGAAAAATATTTCATTCTCTTTTATATTATAGTTAAAAGTATGAACTTCATTATTATTATTTAGCAGTTTTATAATGGCTTTTGATAGGGTTCTTGTTGTTCCTCCTATACTAATAGCTGTAGTAGTTTTAAAATGTATAGGTAGAAGTTTAAGTTCTTGTGCTATATATTGCTCTGCTTTTTCTATAGCATTCTTTTTTGTTGAAAAAAGTTCTTTAATTCTAACTGTACCAAGATTTAATGAGTAGGTATCAATTATTTTAGAATCTTTAATAATTGCAATATCTGATGAACCTCCTCCAATATCAATGGTTATTCCATTCTCTATAGGTAGAAGATTTAGGGCAGCTATAGCTCCTAATTTTGCTTCTTCTTTTCCATCTATTATTTGAATTTCAAGGCTTAATTCTTCTTTTATCCATTTTATAAAATCTAATTTATTTGGTGCATCACGAAGAGCAGAGGTGGCAATACAATGAGTTTTTGAGGTAGGGTAAGTTTTTATGATAGTGACAAATTCTTTAAGTGCTAAATAGGCACGTTTTATAGCAAGAGGTTGTAAATATCCATTTTTTAAATAGGCACCTTCACCAAGTCGAACAGGAGATTTATGTTCTGCAATAAGATGAAATTCATGGGTGCTAATTTGTTTATAAATAACCAATCTAGCTGAATTTGAGCCTATGTCAATAACAGCTAAATATGGATACATATTTTTTAATTAAACTTCAATTTCAAGTTGTGTGAATTTAAATTTTAACTCTTCAACTGTTTCAACATTATCTGGATCAGAACCAATACAATCAACTGGACATACAGCTATACATTGTGGTTCATCATAGTGTCCAACACACTCTGTACAACGATCTGAATCAATAAGATAAACTGGATCATTTTCTTCAATAGCCTCGTTAGGACACTCTTCTCTACATGCGTCACATGCAATACAATCATCTGCAATTAATAATGCCATTTATATACTCTCTTATAGTTTATTATGTATTTGATTTATAACTTATCTAAGCTTATGCTTTATTTAAAAAGTGGGGTTATTTGAACAGGAAAGAGATTAAATGTCATAAGGGACAATTTAATCTTTCAATAGAAATCTATTTAGAGGGAAGGCAATACTTGCAATAGCTCCTACATGATCTTGACGATTTCTTAAATCAACAACAATTCCCATGGATTCAGCAGCATTTTGAACTAAAAATAGTCCTAATCCTGCACCAGTAGACTCCAAAGATCTCTGGAAAGGAGCAAATAGATCTTTACTTTCATCAATTCCTTCTCCTTCATCTGTAATTTCTATAATAAAATGATCTTTATCCATACGTGTATCTAAACTAACTAAACTATTTTTTGGTGTAAATTTTAATGCATTTTGAATGAAATTTTGAAAAATTTGCATAAAAAGAAGTTGTTGAACATTTATTCTAAAATGAGGAATATCAAAATGATAAATGAAATCTCTCTCTTGAGAGTGTGCTAAAAGCTCATACTCTTCACATTTACTAGCCATTAGTTTTATTAGATTTAGTCTTTGAGGTTGTTCAAACTGTGCACCCTCTGCTCGTCCATACTCTAGTAAATTATGTATCATTGCATTAAGTGTATCTATAGAGGTGATATTTTGTTCTAATGTCTCTCTAATTTTATCATGCTTTTTATATTTCATAAGTGTAATTTGGTTTTTTAGACGCATAACAGCTAAAGGTGTTTTTAATTCATGTGCTGTACCAATGTAGAGTTCTTTTCTATAATTAATAGAGGTTGATACTTTTGTAATGAGTAAATTGATAGACTCTGCAAGATTTACAAATTCTATAGGTAACTCTTTGGTTTCAATTCTATGTAGAAGATTTTCATGCATAGCAGAAAATCTTTCAGTTAATTTTTTAAGTGGGTTCATAAGTTTTCTAGAGAGGTAACGAGAATAGAAAAAGATAAAAGTTATACCTAAAACAATAAGTAGAAGCATAGTCCAATAGATACTAGAAATTAATTTATATTCGTCATCAATATCTCTTGTAATTGTGTAATATCTATCATTTTCAGCAAAATATTCTGTTAATGTTAAATATTCATGATTATCAAAATTGTATGGTTTAAATTTTAAAGGATTTTTACTAGGGTTATTTGTAGGTGAAATAGTGATTTCATAATGTGAAAGTGCTTTAACTAGAACAGTATTTGTCTCTCTTTCATAATCTTTTTGATTATGAAAATGTGTTTTTACATAGTCAAGGTGATAACCCATATTTATTTTGATGTTATCTTTTATTTGAGTAGAGAAGTAGAGAGAAAATATGAGAGTGATAATGATGAGCATACTCGCCATAGAAATGGCAAGTTCAATACTCAATCGTTCTCTTAAGCTCCTTTTGGAAAGCAAAATCTATAACCTCGTCTTCTTACAGTTTCAATAGTTGTAATATTTAATGGTTTATCCATTTTTTGTCTAATTTGGTTAATTGCAACTTCAATAACATTTGGAGTTACAAGTTCTGGTTCTTCCCAAATTGCATCAAGAAGTTGTTCTTTTGAAACAATTTGGTCTTTATGCATAGCTAAGTGAGTTAAAACTTCAAAAGGTTTACCTTTAAGTTCAATCTCTGCACCTTCATAGATAATCTTTTCCTCTTCAGGATTAATAATTAACTCATCAACTTCAATAATATTTGATCCACCAAATCTAAGTTTAGCTTCAATTCTTGTTGTTAAAACTTCAAAGTCAAAAGGTTTTCTTACATAGTCATCTGCACCTGCTTTAAGTGCTTCGATTTCACTATTTCTATCATCTCTAGCTGAAAGAACAATAACAGCTGTTTTAGGTGCTTTTGCTTTAAGTTTAGTAATCATATCAATACCATTCCCATCTGGAAGCATCCAGTCAAGCAACACTAAATCATAATTTCTAATACCTAAATAATATTCACCATCTTTAATGTTCCCTGCCACATCATTTTGGTATCCAAACTCTTTAAGCCCATCAGATAGGGTTTTGCTTAATGTTACTTCATCTTCTATTATTAAAATTCTCATTATATTTGAAGTTCCTTATTTATTATAATTTTTAATATTATAACACAAAAAAGTTATAGTTTAAAGTTTTTTTAAATAATTCTTGACATTTTCTTAATATTTTTTAAAAAGAAGAAGTGTTGGGGGATGTTTATAACTATTTCTTACTATTTTAAAGAGTTATTATTGGTTTCAGATTTTAGACCAACGTGTAGAAAGTCCTACTTTAGCATTATTAATAATATTAGGTTTTGTAATTCTTAAACTCAATGTATCTATTTGAGAATATGTTGAGGTAATGTTTTGAATTAGTTCTTCTAAAGCTGTCTCTAAAAGTTCATATTTTTCTTCTATCATTTGTCGTTCAATAAGTGATATAACATCAGCATAATTTATAAATATCTTATTTATATATTGATAGTCAATTTTAACATTAACTATAATAGTTTGAGGGGTTACTCTTTCAAAATCTAAGATACCAATAATGGTATCAAAGGTAAGTTCTTCAATATGAATGGTCATTTATTAAATAACTTTCGTCTCTTCTTTTTTAATTACTCTAATGATATTTGGAATATGTTTATAGAAAATAACAAAAGCAATAATCCAAATTGGTGTATGTGTATAAATTCCTTCTATTTCAGGGTTTAAAATATATGAAGCTATTAATAGGGCAATTAAACCTATAAGTGAAGAGAGTGAAGAGATTTTAAGTACTTTTCCAGCCACAAGCCAAACTACAATAGCAATAAGAGCAGGAATAGGAAGCATAACTAAAAGTACACCAAAACCAGTTGCCACACCTTTACCACCTTCAAAACCTAAAAATGGACTAAAACAGTGACCGAGTACTGAGAGTACTGCAATAGTCCAAAGAACTGATTGTTCTGCACCTAGTGCCATGGCAATCAAAATAATAACTGCACCTTTAGTCGCATCAAGTGCAAAAGTAGCAATGGTCAATTTTTTAGCTAAGTGTGGAGCTTTATCTTTTAAGACCCTTAAAACATTAGTTGCTCCAATATTTCCACTTCCTTCTTTACGAACATCAACTCCAGCAAAAACTTTTGCCAAGATAAATCCAAAAGGAACAGCAGCTAAAAGATAAGCCGTTAAATAAAGTAAAACATTTTGGTTAAGTAAAAAATCCATTGAAATCTCCATGATATGTTAACAATTATCGCAATTTTAACTAAAAATATGGTATTTTTCCTAAATTTCCTCTTAAGGGTATAAAATATGAGTATAGATTATAGAGCAGAAATCGAAAGATTGAAAAAAAAACTACCTGTAACAGTAGTTGGTCATTATTATCAAAGAGATGAAGTATTTGAAATGGCAGATATAACTGGAGACAGTTTGGAGTTGGCTAGAAAATGTAAAGCTGATAGCAACCCATGGGTTGTTTTTTGTGGTGTAGGTTTTATGGGACAGAGTGTAAAAGTTATTGCTCCTGAAAAAAGAGTACTTATGCCAAAAATTGCATGTTGTGCTATGGCTAGAATGATTGATGGTTCTTATTTTGATGATTCTGTAGCATACATGGAAAAGTATGGAATCAAAAAAGAGAATATCTTGCCTATTACTTACATTAATAGTGATGCTACTGTTAAATCAAAAGTAGGAAAGATGGGTGGTATGGTTTGTACTTCTTCTAATGCATATAAAATCATTGAGAAGGGTTTAGAGTCTGGTAAAAAGATTCTTTTTGTTCCAGACAGATGTTTAGGACAAAATTTTGCAAACTCTATGGGACTTAAATCATGTGTTATTGGGGAAGAGGGAAAAGAGGAGTGTGACCCATCGAAAGCAGATGTTATCTGCTTTAATGGTTTCTGTTCAGTGCACCAACTCTTTACACTTGATGACATAGAGTTTTATCGTGAAAAATATCCTGATATTAAGATTGCTGTTCACCCAGAGTGTGACCCTGCCATTGTAGATGCTGCAGATTTTGCTGGCTCTACTTCTCAGCTTATTAAGTATGTAAATGACCTAGACCCAGAGCAAAAAGTAGCTATTGGGACAGAGTACAACTTAGTAAACAGAATGCGTCAAGGGAATACTTATGTACTCTCTTCAACCAAGCCAGAGTGTCCAACTATGAATGAGACAACTTTAGAAGATTTGTATTTGACTTTAAAGTCTATAGAGGACAATAACCCAATAAATGAGATTTTGGTAGATGAAGAGACAACTCACTATGCAAACTTAGCTTTAGAGAGAATGTTAGCAATAAATTAAACTAAATCTGTTCTTTACTACTTATAGTGTAGTATTTCATAAAACTATTTATGGGATATTCGTATGAAAAAAGCAGAACTCTTAGCACCAGCAGGAAACTTAGAAAAACTAAAAATTGCATTGGCATATGGTGC
>Ga0256827_10002194_pt1 | contig 12609 bp, 12 predicted proteins | sample CV84metaG_FD_185977 | JGI IMG/M metagenome (GOLD analysis project Ga0256827, IMG submission 185977) | Hydrothermal vent microbial communities from East Pacific Rise, Pacific Ocean - CV84 | ecosystem: Environmental > Aquatic > Marine > Hydrothermal vents | place: Pacific Ocean: East Pacific Rise... | reverse complement strand
AAGATTTTAACTGCTACTTCTTTACCCTCATATAGAGCTTTAGAGATAAGTCCTGAAGCTCCTTCTCCTAGTACTTCTTTTATCTCTAAGCTTTGCCACAGTATCTCTGGGAGCGGGGTATCACAGTTAGGATGCTTGGCACAAAATGGATTACCACTATAGGCAAGCCAAGAGAGTTTAGGTAGGCTTAGTAGCCATGTTGGAAGCTTTGTAAGCTGATTGACGGCAATGCGTAGTAGCTCTAAGTTATGACACTTAGCCATACTTTGGGGTAAAGTAGTAAGCTTATTGCCTGAGAGCATACACTTTTGTAAAAGATGTAAGTCTCCGATAGAGTCAGGAAGACGTTCTAAGTTGTTATCTGTAAGTATGAGCCAACGTAAGTTTAAAGGCAGTGTATTCTCTGCACAGTGTGTAATTTGATTATTACGTATACCAAACATATTGAGCGAGGGAAGTTTAGCCAAAACAGTGGGTACTTCTTTAAACTGATTATTAGAGAGAAAGAGGATTTTTAATTTGACAAATTTATCAAAATCATGAGGTAGGTTAGAGAGGTTGTTATCGGTTAAGTCTAGTATCTCTAGTGTATCGGCTAGTCTAAAAAGCTCTCTAGGAAATGACTCTAAACCTTCAGCTATCTTAACTCTAGTGGCTCCTAGTAGTTCCCCTGCTTGTAGTGATTTTAATGTGTTCAATACGTTACTCCCAACCCTAGTTCATCTGAAAGCGTAATAGTACTCTCATCAAACTGTATAGCTGTTGTGACAGGGTGAGATGCTAGAAGACTTACTGCATCAAGATCAAGCATAGTGATGATGTCAGCTTTAGCAGAAGCCACATGAACCCCTGCAGCTACAGATATAGGGCCTTCTAACATACAGCCTATCATACATTTCACCCCAAAGCTTTTTGAGAGGTCTGCAAGTTTGAGTGCTTGGGTAATGCCAGCAGTTTTCGCCAGTTTGATGTTCACATAGTCTATGGCTTGCATCTCTAGTAACTTTTGAGCATCGTTGAGGTTAAAGATGCTCTCATCAGCAAGTAGCGGTGTCTCTACACGCTCTTTGATGTACTTGAGTCCCTCTAGGTCATCAGCAGCGACAGGTTGCTCTATGAACTCTGCGATGATACCTTTTTTCTCTAAGGCATGAAGCAAGGTTACGGATTCTTCAGCAGACCAGCCTTGGTTGGCATCAAGTCTTAGTTTGATATGTTTATCTAAAGCATCATGTATGGCTACCACACGCTCTACATCTTTTTGAGGATTATCTCCTATTTTTATTTTGAGAGTATCATAGCCTAAAACCACAGCAGCATGAGAGTCTGCTATCATCTTGTCTATTTCACCCATACTGATGGTAATGTCTGTACTAAACTTAGTTTGTGCACCTCCCAGCATACGGTAGAGTGGGAGTTTCTGTGACTTTGCCTTTAAGTCATAGAGGGCAATCTCTAGTGCAGACTTGGCTGTAGTATTTTTCACTATCAAAGAGTGTATTAAGTGTATGATGGTATCGAAATCTTCTATCTCACGTCCTAGTATATGAGGTTTGATATACTCTATAGTGGCCACCATGGAACCCATAGTCTCTCCTGTTATCACAGGTGTAGGTGCACCTTCACCATACCCTACAGAGCCATCACCACACTCAACGATGACGACGAGGTCTTCTAGTGCATCTACACGGCGTAATGACGTAATGAAAGGGTTTTTCAGTGGTGCTTTGAGGATTTTGGTTTGGATGTTTGTGATTTTCATGATAGTTTACTCTCTTTATAGTACAAATATATAGTGAATAATACACAAGTCAGTAAAATAGTATGTGCATATAACACAGACCAACTATTTTTTGATCCTTCTTCCAAAGGATAGGTGAATATTAATCCTATAGCAATAACAGTTAAAAATAAAATACTATATCGAATATGTTTCTTTAAAAAAGAAGAGAAAAATATCATTATAAAATAGAATAATCCTAACACTATCATCATCGGTATGGATATAACTTTTTTAATTTCTGATATCGTGACATCTTGGATTAATGACATGGGTCTATACCAATTATAATAATCTGTAGACATTATATGTACACTATTATCAGGAAGATAATAGCTTGCATTAAAATATATTGCAAAGATATAAATTATCATTGAGATGAAAAAATATATTGGTATATATTTTGATGTGATTATTCTCATTAATATCCTAAAAAACTATAGTATTAAAGCTTAAATTGCTTTAGCTCATTTAGTTCTATTGCAGGAGAGAAATAGAATCCTTGGACATATTTAACTTTGAGTTTTTGAACTAAATGTAATTGCTCTGCTGTCTCTACACCTTCTGCAACACAAGTGATTTTCAATTCATCACAGTACTCAACAATATGTTTACATAAAGCATAAGCCTTTGGTTCATGAACAATATCAATTAAGCTTTTATCTAGCTTCACTGTATCAATAGGCAGAACACAGAGGGTTTTAAGGTTGGAGTATCCTGAACCCATATCATCTATGGCAATTTTAAATCCTTTACCGCTGAGAGAATAGATATTACTTGTTGCAATCTCATCATCATAAAGGTCCTTTTCCAATAATTCAAACTCTATATCTTCACCCTCTAGAATATGTTGAATTTCATTGATAACAGTTGTATTACGAAGGGTATCTGGGTGGAGGTTTATACTAATTTTAGGCTGAAAACCATTGGCTCTCCATGTAGCAATATTATTTTTGACTTCTTGACAGACCCACGTATCGATAATGGGTGCTAGTCCACCATCTTCTAAATTGTTTAAAAAGAAAGGACCTGTGATTGTACCATCATGCATTTTTAACCGTAAAAGTGCTTCATAATGTGTACATACATTGTTTTCCATATCAATTTTTGGTTGATAATAAATCATAAGAGTCTCTTTGCTAAGCATATTAATGATTTTTTCTATTTCTTGATTGGATGTGATAATGGTATGTTTTGCCTGATGAGGAGCAATTCCTTCCAGTGCCTTGAGAGGTAATGAAATGTTAAGGTCATTTTGTAATTTATTATAATGTGTATCAAACGATTGTGTTGTAGTATATTTACGAATGAAAGGTACATAAATCATAATGTCCAGCAGTAATAGAAACAATTGTAAGCCCAAGGCAAATGGATTTGCATCTGTCATAATGTATGCATTGATAAAAATAGGCGTTGTCCATGGGATATCATGTGTAGCGATGGCTAGAGGATAATAATAGAGTATTACATAGGCAATAGTAAGGTTTAATAATGGTACAAAAATAAAAGGAATAAAGAGTTTACGATTAAAAATAATAGGGAGACCAAAGATAAGTATTTCATTGATATTAAATATGGCAAAAGGTGTTGCCAATTTTGCTATATTTTTACTATGAGCATCTTTTCCATAGGCATAAATAGCAATAATCAAAGCCAATCCCGCACCAGAACCACCAAAAAGGACAAAGAGATCATAAAACTCTTTATAGCTCAAATTATGAAAAATAGGATGTGAAAGAAATTCTGCACCAAAGATAATATCATAGGTATTGGAACCATTGACACCAACAAACCATAATATGTGTTCTGTAATAGATCGAGAGAAAAACAGAAAATTATCAGAAAAAGGGACGAAGAGTGCATGCATATAAACAATAGTAAGACTAAGAAGTTTTAAAAATAGTATATATATTAAAATAGAAATTATATATGTAAGAAAAAATGGAAGAATATAACTAAATATTTTATTGAGTTCTATGTCAATATGCGTCAGTTTATGGGACTCTTTAAAAAAATAAAGAAGTAGATAGGTTGTAGTAATGGGTATAAGTATCACCATAAATGATATATCATCATGGATAAATATACTTTGTCCTTCATAGGAACGAGTGAGTGATTGAATGGTTATCAGTATAGTCATAGATAAGAGGATATTTGTAATATAGTCAATACTATAGCGTTTAGCAAAATAATAGGCTATTGAAAGAAGAAGAAGAATAGGTGTAAGATGATTCAGTTGATTAATAAGATGTAAGAGGTGTGAACTATCTAACATACCCAGTTCAAAACCTAAATATTTTAAAAATTGATATAAAAGTAAACTACTAGATAAGAGCATAAAATAGGGTATTAATCCTATAAAAGACTCTTTAATGGCTAGTAAAAAAACATCATATCTATTATTATTCATAAATATAGTATATCAAAATATTTTATAAATAAAAATAAAAGATTAGAATTAGAATTAATTTGTTAATGCTAGAATTTTCCCAACCATCAATCCACCAAAGGTACCCAGTATATACCCCATCATTGCCATCAGTACCCCAATAGGTATAAGGGCTTTAGAGTAGGCAGAAGCTAGGATAGGGGCAGAGGCTACACCTCCTATATTGGCTAGGGATGCTACACCTAAAGAGAAAAGATCAAGTTTAAAAAGTTTGGCAAATATAACCATGATAATGACATGAATTGTGATAATGACAAATCCCGCAAAGATATAGAGTGGAGCCTCTGTAAGCTCAGAGAAGTTTGCACGGCTAGCAATGAGAGCTACTATGAGGTAGAGCATAATATTAGCTATTTCTGATGAGCCTGAGATTTTGGCTAAGGGAGTCATGGCAAAACCTATACCTGTAAGTGTAGCAAGTATGACTATCCATGTGGTAGTAGTGAGAAATGATGTTGTAGGTAAGAAACTAGCGCTGTATTGAGCCAGTGCGGATACAAGCAAAGATGTACCTAATAAAAAGAAAAGGGAAGCAAAATCCATAGGCTTTTTAGACTCTTCTTTCAGAGCCAATCGTGCACCTACTTCATCTATCACAGAAGTGTCTGCTTTGGTCCAAGTGTTGAATCTTTTAGCTAAAGGAACTAGGGCTAGGAGTATCATCACCCAAATAGCATAATCTATGGAATCAATGAGTAGGGTGTATCCCATGGCAGCATCAGGGAGATCAAGAGCTCCTTGAATAGCAACCATATTGGCAGTACCACCCATCCATGAACCAGAAAGCGCTGCAAAGGCTTTCCAAGACTCTGCACCAAAAGAGGTATGAAAGAGGGCAAACATTCCTATGAAACCAAGAGCAATACTCACAGAGGCTAGTACAAAAGTAAGTATCATCTTACGACCTAGTTTAAATATTTCTCTCATATCTGCAAGTAAGAGCATAAGGAAAATCATGGCAGGGAGAAGATTGGACTTAATACTCTTGTATGTAGCCGTTACAGAGTCTGTCTTTTCCCACAATCCAAAAGTAGAAGCCAGCATCACAACAAAGTAGATAATGACAATAGCAGGAAGGTATTCAAAAAGCTTATGTTGGCTCTTTTTTTCGATATAGACGACGCTTGAAGCTATTGTCATAAGTATAGCTAGGTAGGTAAATCCATTTTCTATCATCAGTTTTCCTTTTTAATATTATAAAATATATGGTATAAAGTATTTTGTTTTTTCTTTGTAGTGTTGATAGTCTTTATTTTGGGCTATCCACAAAGACTCTTCTTTATGTGCTTTAAGTAACAACACTAAGATAAGTGTTATAAATAAGACTATTTCTATCGATATAAATGTACTAATTAACACTGAGAACATCATCACTATCACAGAGGTGTACATAGGGTGACGTATAAGTCCATAGATACCTGTAGTCACAAGCCTTGCATGCTCTTTCATTTTGGGTTGGATATTAAAATTGCCTAGTTGGTTGTGGTTAAGTGCCCAAAGACCTATACTAAGACCCATGACAAATACAGAAGGTGCAGTAGCATCAGAAAAAAATATAGAGAATCCATTAGAAAAAAAGAGCATTAATCCGATGAGGGAAAACTGCAAAAATACTAGTACTTTAGGATACATGTATATCCTTGAGTAGTCCTAGACCAAGGGCACGTATTTCATCTATTTTATGAAAGTGAAATGTCTTATAGTCTTTTGTATGGGGTTCTATAAGATAAATGTGTTTATCTAAATGTGCTAAATGTATTTTTGTTTGATTATAAATTAGTAGTCGCATAGATTTTTCAAACATCTCTAGTACGTTTGATGTTTTAAAAAAATTATCAGGAAGTTTATTATCATAAGCATTTTTACTCAGTACATCTACGGCAAGAACATACTCAAAGGATGCCTCATTTATCCCTAAGTTTTCACATAAAAACCCATCCACATAGGTTTTATCTTCTATAATATGTTCTGTAAAAATACCAGGTATTGCCATGGTAGCTAACAAGGCATCTTTTATCATGACATCATCTTGTGCATCAAAAACGCGTTTTTCTCCATCTTCAAGATCTGTGGCAATTAGTTTTAAAGGTATGTTGACATCTTTCATGGTTCTATTCGAAAATATATTATCAAAAATGTCTTCTATACGATTATTATCTACGATAGCATTACCAGAAAAAGAGAGAGATATCCATTTAGATACAGAGGAAAAATCTTGTAAAATGTGATATATCTCTTTCTCGTTTAATCCAACAGCCATGCATGCACCGATGATACCACCCATGCTTGTACCAATGATTTCTGAAGGTATTAGATTTTCTTTCTCTAAGTCGTGTAGTACACCTAAGTGTGCAATACCTAGTGCCCCACCACCAGAAAGTACCAAAGAAAATTTTTTATTATGGAATTTTTTTATCATCTAGATATTATATAGTAATAATTATCATCTTTTGCATAGTTAAATAGTCTATTTACGAAGTAATAATAAATTTTGATATACTTTCATATATAAAAGAGGATTAAAGAAATTATGTTACGAAAGATTATAGAGCGCTTAGGACATGTTGGAACAGTTATACTAATTGTTATCACGTCTATTGTTGGCTCCCTATTATTATATGTACTGATATCATCTATGTTAAATGTCACTTTAACTTTTGATGGATTTTTAAGAGCATTACTAATACCTATGATAATTGCACCTGTAATCTCATGGTATTTAGTAAAGTTTTTGTTTAAAATGATAAAGCTTGAAAGTGAAATGCGAAACCTTGCTACTAAAGATAGTTTAACAAATTTACTTACCAGACAATCTTTTTTAGATGCTATTTCACCTATTTACCAGTTAGCTAAACGTAATAAACTAAACTTTACAATACTTTATATAGATGTAGATAATTTTAAAAGTATCAATGATACTTATGGACATACGGTGGGAGATAAAGTTTTAAAATCACTAGGTAAAATATTACAAAAAAATAAAAGAGAAAGTGATTTAGTTGGTAGATTAGGTGGTGAAGAATTTGCCTATGCCTTACCAGATGCGGACTTTGGTGGTGCTATGTTCTTTGCAGAAAAAATCAGAAAACTTATTGAAAATGATATGTTTGAAAATGATGGTATCTATATAAACTATACCATTAGCATTGGGATAAGTATATACCATGAACATAATAAAGTTGCACTAGGTAAATTAATTTCTCAGGCGGATACAGCATTATATAAAGCAAAGGAAGATGGTAAAAATTGTGTAAAAGTGTATAAAGAAGATTTAAAATAAATTATTTCTTCTTTCTTTTTTTTTCCTCTTCACGCTTCTTTTTCTGTGCAGCATAGGTAAATTTACGTTTCTTATCATAGTCAATATACCCTTTTTTCTCACGTAATGATTTTTTACGTGGGCGCGCTTGTCGGGGTTGTTTATCCGTAATCTCAAAGCCATTCATAATCTCACGTTTTACATTGAGTTTGAGGTGTTTCTCTATAGTTGAGAAGGCATTGTAGTCATGTATAGTGAGGAGGGTGATGACTTGCCCTTTGTGGTTGGCTCGTCCTGTGCGTCCTACACGGTGTGTGAAGCTATCTGTCTCTTCTGGTAGGTCATAGTTTATCACTAGTGGAAGTAGAGGTATATCTATTCCTCGAGCAGCGATATCTGTAGCCACAAGTACTTGTGATTTACCAGACTTAAAGAGTGTCAGAGCCTTGGCTCGTCCACCACGTTTTATATCTCCATGAATAACTGCTGTCCAAATGCCTTGCTCTTTAAAGTACTCAAAAAGTTTATCTGCAATAGCTTTTTTATTTACAAAAATAAGTACTTGCTCTTCACCCATTTCTTTTATGAGTTTTGCAGCAAGTTCTGCTTTACGCTTTTTATCTACTTTATAGGCACGGTGCTTTATGACGTTTACGATGTCACGACGATTGCTCACTTCTACTATGGTAGGGTTATTTAAAAAGTCTTTAGAGAGCTTTTTGATATTCTGAGAAATGGTTGCAGAGAAGCACATCATTTGCTTAGGCTGTGTACAGCTTTTAAGTATAGTTTTTATCTCACCTAAAAACCCAAGTTCCAGCATAGTATCTGCTTCATCAAGGATAATTGTATTGACATGTTCAAGGTTTATCTTTTTATCATTTATAAAGTCTTGCAAACGCCCAGGTGTAGCTACGACTATGTCTACACCTTGTTTTATACGCTGGATTTGATCTGTCTTTTTAGACCCTCCTTGTACCTTCACTGTTTGTATGTCTAAGTACTTAGAAAAACTTACAATGGTACGAGAAACTTGGTCTGCCAGTTCTATGGTAGGTACGATGATAAGTGCACGTACTACCTTTTGGTCTTTTTTGACTACTTTTTGAAGCTTATTGAGTAGGGGTAGTACATACGCAGCGGTCTTTCCTGTACCAGATTTAGAGGCACCAAGTATATCTGCACCTTTCATGGCAGCAGGGATAACCTTGTTTTGTATAGCTGTTGCGTTCTCATAGTTTTCATGAGCTACGGCTTTTAAGATGTGAGGGTGTAAATTGAATTTTTCAAATGCTTTGATGATGGTGTCCTTGAAATATAGTATGCGTATTATAGCTTATTTTGGTGAAGGGTGGAACTTATTGGATTATATGCCGTGCAATGAGTATTGATTTCTTTGAGGTAACGTTCGACTTGAGAAATGGTTTTCCCTGGAGGATAAACTATTTTTTCCAAGGTTTTGTTATGTTTTTAATAATCATGGAAAAACTTAGCTTTCCAAGTTATGAATTTATCTTCGTACATATTATTTACATTTTCTATGATTTTTTCAATTTCATGAGGTGACTCATAATTGTCAGTATTGTTAGTATCTACGGTATCAATATTAAAAGCTTCTTTTACCCAATTCCTGTAATTATCAGAATAATCACTTTGGTCACGATCAGGATCTACTATTGTGTGATCAAGGTCTGCTGTCATTATTATTAACAAATCATGAATATTTTTACATACAAGGTGGCTTCCACCTTCGCTACTTATATGAATAATTGGAGTATTAGATAAATCACTATTCCCATTTTGCAACCAAAAAGCAAAATATCCACCCGAGCCATCAGAACTGGCAAAAGCAATAATACTATTTAATAATTCTTTTTCTTTATCACTGTCTTCACAAAACCATGTAAATTCATCATCTAATACAAAATCCATATAAAATGGATATATAAATGAATCATTATTTTTTCCAAACTGAAATATAAATAATTCTATTACTTCATTTGGTATTTTATATTCTTTGAAGATTTCTTTATATTTATCAAGTGTAATATTTTGTCTCATATAATTTTCCTTTGTCACATATTGGCTACTCTGTTTTGTTAAACTAATATTTCATTATAGTTTAATTGACTTAACTCTCTATTTCCTTTATTCCACATTCTTCCATGTCTTGGGTGTGTCCCATATGATAATGCCCCAACTTTATATGGTGTTACATTTGCATCATCTAAAATAGTTTTAATTTCATTTAATCGTTTTATGTATAAATGGTGTTTTATAGGCACGTCACCACCCCAAGCAAGTACTACGGTTGTTTCTGAAGATATATATTTTTTTAAAGTTTCATCATTTTTTGAACCAACTAAAAATGAATAATCTTTTCCCTCTAAATCCGATGTATATTGTGATATATAGGCAAATAGATTCAAAAAAATTATTTCACTAAATGAATTTTCTTCTGCCCATAAAGAAACTTTGCCAACTGTTGGGTCTGATTGATCTTCATTTGCAACACTTGGATTGCATTGAATCACAACTAATTTTTTATCAGAAATACAATCAGTTTTTACATTTAATGAATATCGATAAGTGTCGTCTCTTGCGCAGTTTAAAATTTTGTATCCCATAAAACTTCCTAATATGTGTTTAACTATTTATTCAAGGAAACAGTATATACCTATTGCCCTTAAAGATTATGAGCTAATTAATGGTGATTATATCAAATTAAAATACCCGTAGGTTCGATGAAATCGAACACAAATAATATGAAGTAGTAGAGTAACGTTTTATTCCAATAATTGGTAGATTATATCGACCTTACGCAAAATTTATATATAAAATCGAACATAATATGATTGGTAATAAAATCCTTACCTCAACAACCAAAAAAGTCCACTTGATTTCAAATAGTATAGCACCAAAAAAATAAAGTCTTTCGTTTTTAGATATCTTTCTTTGATTTGGAATAGTTTCAAATAGGGGCATTAATTATATATGATAAAGCCTTAACTTTATAGCATTAGCATCACCCTTATACTTTGGGTTGCTGACTTATAGACTTCCAAAATTGTCTATATTTAGGGATTACCTGATTTCTTTCATTGCCTTAATTTTCATTGCTTCATACTTGTCTTTAAATTCATCACACTTTTTTTTAGTCAAAGGATTATTACATTTGACTCCACCCGCTTTTTTTCCTAAAAACCTAAACCAACCTGGATTTTCTTCTTTAATTAACCTATTTCCATTAATTATTTTTACTTTAGGGTAATTTTCCCTTAATTCTTCATCTGAAAGTTTATAACGGGGGTCTTTTTTTGGAAGCATTTTTAATGTTGTATATCCAGCAGTATATTTCTTGAATGGCTCCCAAACAGCACCGTAAACATTAGGAAATGAAGTTTCTATTAGTGCATACTCTTCAGTAGAAAACAAATCTCTTATCAATTTAATTCTCTTTAACTTTTTTAGAGAAAGGATTGGTTTCAAAGCTGGGTAGGGTGTTTTATTGATAATGTTAACAAAAGCTAAAACCTCAAGATTTGGCAATTTTTCTAAAAAATTAAAATCGTCAACAGGTTGATTCCAATCTAATGTTCCTCTTATATACAAATATTGCAAACTTTTGATGCCAGCTAAAGCATTAAAATCATGTACTTTTCGTAAATTTTCAAAATGAACTGACCTTAGCTTTTTTAATGAAGAAAGAGGTGATAAATCCGTGAATCCAGAAACATATTCTAAAACCAGTTCTTCTATATTTACTAAAGCTCTTATAAACTCAATATCTTTTAAGCGACAGTGTGTAATGCGTAGACGTTTTAATATTGATAATTGATCTATCGATGCTAGTTGTTCTTTACTTGGATTATGTAACGTAAGTTCTTCCAAATGATGTAAAGAAAATATTTGTTCCCAGTTTTTATCATCTTTACTTATGGTTAAAATTAATACATCAGTTCTATTTTCAGGTAAGTTTTCAACTGAATAAGAATAACGGTCTCTATTAGGAACAATCGTCCAGTAACCCCCGTCTCTATCTAAAAGATCTGCAAAATGATGTTTCATAGTATATTTCCTTGTTGTTCCTAGATTCAATTTTGATGCATACACTTATGCTTTTGCCCCGCAGGGATATAACTTATTTCTCTCCAAGGATTTGTTATATTTTGAATTTATAGTCTTTATCATAATTAACTTTCATGAGCAACTAGAATAAATTCACCATTTTTATCAAAGTATAGAACTAACAGCTCATCAGACAGTTCTTCATCTATACAATAATCAAAATTTATTTTAAATGATTCTTGATCATTAGAATCTTGTATGCTTACTCCACTTAGTTTTAGTTTTGTTAAAAAAAACTCTAATGATATTTCTTTAACATTGAACTTCTCTAAGAGAGCTTCTTTAATTTCATCCAGTTGACACTGAACAAAGTCCTTAACTATACTATTCCCATTTTTATAAAGATTAACTATGCTTTCCTTAGATTGTTGATTAAGTGCAATAAAATTTTTATCTAAAAAAGAAATAGATTCTTCTAACCTTTTTTTACTTTGAATTGATGTGAAAAAGCTACAGTTTTGAGAGATACCATTTAATGATAGTTCTATTTGCTTATATATAGAACCGTCTTCCTCTTTAAGAACACCAAATATATCACTTGTAATTTTCATACTATACCTTCTCTACTTTAATTAGTTGTTTACGTAATATAACGTTTGTCGTGAGCGAATAGTTTTCCCATCGGGAAAACTATTCGCTCCTCGTGCTTGTTAGCTTGGGAGTAGATATGTGTCAATATCAATAAATGCTTCTATTTTAGCTAAAAAGTTTATTGTGTTTGTATCAAATCCAATTGCGGGAGTTGATATCTCTTCATTTGTTGAAAATGATAATACCACTTCCAATCGTGTTATTACATTGAACTTTTGTTTTATCTCATTGATTGCTTCAATTTTAGGTTCTAAAGTTTTTACTAAAGATGTTGTTATCTCGTAAATATCAATGACTTCATCAACAATATTGTCTAATGAAAATATCCAAGAGCTAAATTTTGGTAGTTTTCCAGATGGAAGTTCATTTTTTAATCTAACCTTAGTAGGTTGTATCCCAAGA
>Ga0256827_10002193_pt1 | contig 12612 bp, 12 predicted proteins | sample CV84metaG_FD_185977 | JGI IMG/M metagenome (GOLD analysis project Ga0256827, IMG submission 185977) | Hydrothermal vent microbial communities from East Pacific Rise, Pacific Ocean - CV84 | ecosystem: Environmental > Aquatic > Marine > Hydrothermal vents | place: Pacific Ocean: East Pacific Rise... | reverse complement strand
GATATATCGCTAAAGAAAATGCCAAATTTGGCAGCGAGATATTTATCCGTGTACGAAAAAAACTCCTAAAAGCAGTGATTGTTAAAATGCCTATCTATAAAGACTAAAGCAAGATCTCAATTTATATAAAATCCGTTTATGAGAATAATCATAAACGGATTTTTGTTTTCCGGCCAAATTCATCATTCATCTGATGACTCTACACATCTTACGTTTAGTCATCTGATGAATTTTATCTAAAAAGGAGAAAGATTTGGTAAATGTTTAATGGTGATTTTGTACTGTTCTCTAATTTGTCCGTTGCTAACGAGCGAATTGAGTCTAAACTATTATTTAATTTTCTCGTCAGCAACGAGAAAATTATCTCGGACTTATTCCAATTATTATAAAACTGTCTCATTTTATAGATGTTCTTACCTGAAAAACCTCGCAAACCAGGAAGTTCTTCTTGTAAGCGTTTTGCAACATCTTCTAAAACGTTACTCCCCCAATTTTGTTTGTTAATTTCATTGTTTACCATTTTTCCAATAGTAAAATATAATCTTAAGGATTCGGCATTAGCAATTTTAGCAACAATATATCTGCTGGCAAGTATTTGCTGTTTGAGCTGCTTTATAAAATTGATATCTATGCTGGTGTTATTCATCTTACTATTTGTTGTATCTCACTTTAAGACTCATCACTCAAAACACTCTAACTACTCCTCACTTTAAGTACTTTAAATACTTTAAGTACTCTAAATACTTGAAGTACTCTAAGTACTCAACAATCCTACATCAACCCACGCCCTTGTTTCTTGATATCACCTTTGGTTTTTAAATCGGCTACTACCTTATCTAAAATACCGTTAATGAATATTTTACTCTTAGGGGTGCTAAAATATTTGCTCAGTTCAATATATTCGTTCAGAGATACTTTTACGGGGATGGTAGGCATTTCCAGAACTTCGGCCAGAGCCATTTTAATCAGGATTTTATCAATGGTTGCCAAACGATCCATATCCCAGTTTTTTACTTTGGGTTTCATGATCTCGTCAAAACGCTCATCGTTAACAATCACAGTCTTAAATAAATCTTTTGCAAATTCTCTATCCTGACTCAATAAGTTATTTTCGTCGTCTTTAAATAAGGGAGGAAGTGGTTTATGTTCATCCCAGCCCATTTTATAAGAAGAGATAATCATTAAACTTACTTCGGCAGACAGGTTATAGTCATCGGCCCAGTTCAGATCTTTTTCAGCGAAAAGAGCGTGAAGGCTTTCGGAAGGAATGACGATTTGAGCAAATAAGTCTCTGATAAAATCTTTATCTTGTTTATAGTTCGTCTGTGGCTTTGCCATATATGTTTTATAGAAATCGGCCTCAATCATATTCAGATACATCTTGCGTATCATGTCGGGCTCGGTGATCCAGTTAATGGCCAACTTTTCAATCTTCTTTAAAAAATCGGTATTTTCACTTAATTGAGAGAGGAAAGTGTTTTCGATAAAACGGGTATTGGGGTTCAGCTCTTCGGGTGTGGGGAAATTTTTCTTCTTGGCTTCTTCAATTTTATTCTCGGCAAATTCCCGGATTTCAAGAAGGACACTCAGTTGATAAATAGTAAGGTCGTATATTTTATCAAGTTTTGTAATTAACTTCTTTTGACCTGTTACGATATCGGTATCGTTTGATTGAATGGCAGCATACAAAGCTTGCAGCACCTTAATTCTGATATGTCTTCTATTTAGCATAATCTATTTTTAAGAACTCATGAAGCTGCAAAATTACTCATTTTTTTATTCTAATAAATAAATTTCTGTTTAGTTTTTTAATCTGTTCGGCCATGGGATAATTCCTATAGTCGAAACCTTTTGATAATCACAGCATAAAGATAAGTATAAGCCCGTATTTTTGCATTAAAAATTTTCATATCTTTGCAGCCCTAAAAAATAGGCTTTTGGAGAGCCCGTTTATTATTAAGAAGTATAGTTAAACCACAAAAAAGAAATACATGAATATTTCAAGAGAAAATACAGGAGATTTAACAGCAGTCATTACTGTTGAGATTGTTGAAGCTGATTATAAAGAATCGGTAGACAAAGCATTAAAAGATTTAAGAAGAAAAGCTAATATCCCTGGATTTAGAGCTGGAATGGTCCCTATGGGGATGATTAAAAAGATGTACAGAAAATCTGTGATGGCCGATGAGGTAAATAAAGTGTTATCGGAACACCTCAATAAATATGTGGCAGATGAGAAATTAGACCTTTTAGGCTATCCTATCACTAACGAAGACAAGCAACAAGATATTGATTTCGAAAAACAAAGTGATTTTGTGTTCTTCTTCGATATTGGGATGTCTCCAAAAATTTCTTTAGAGATTAATAAGGATATTCATGTGCCTTATACCGAAATCAAAGTAGCCGACAGTATGGTGAAAGATTATATGAAAGATATGCAAGATCGTTTTGGTGAGCATACCCATCCCGAGACTGTAGAAGAGAATAGTAAGGTAACGGCTTCGTTCAAACAATTAGATGCCGAAGGAAATGTATTAGAAGGTGGTATTTCTGCTGATAACGGTACGTTCTCAATGGAAGATGTTGAGCTAAAGACGATTGCTAAAAAGATAATTGGTAAAAAAGTAGGTGATAAAGTGATTTTCGATCCTATGAGAGCTATTAAGGATGCCAATAAGGTGTCTGCTATACTTTCGGTAGCCAAGATAATGGTGGAAGATTTAAAAGCTGAATTCGAAGTAGAGATTAAAGAGATTCTTCATATTGTTCCTGCTGAAATCAACGAGGAATTATTCAAAAAGGCTTACCCATCTGCAGATATTAAAGACGAAAAAGGTTTAAAGAAGAAGATAAAAGAAGACGCTCAAAAACAATTTGAAGGCGAAAGCGATAAGTTATTTTTAAGCAAAGCTGTGGATACACTTATTGAGAAAGCCAATATTACAATCCCAGATGAGTTTATGAAGCGTTGGATTCTTGAGAATAATAAAGGAGAACTAACAGCCGAACAATTAGATGTACAATATGACAGTTACCTGAATACATTAAAATGGCAATTGCTTCAGAATCACATCATCAAAGAGAATGATATTAAGGTGAGCCAGGATGAGGTAAAAGAACATATCAGAAGCTTTATTAGTGGACAATACTTTGGTGGTATGGAAAACAACGAAGCCTTCGCCAGCCAAATGGACGGTATTGTAGACAATGTGATGAAGAACGAAGAGGAAGTGAAGAAGGTTTACGACCAACTTTATGATGCTAAAATGTTAAAGTTATTCAAAGATTCACTATCTTTAGATAAGGAATCACTATCTTTAGACGATTTTATTAAAAAAGCAAGTGAAGCTCCACAAGCCTAAAAAACAAGACTATGTATTCAAATGAATTTAGAAAATATGCTACTAAACATTTAGGGATTAGTAGTATAAAATTAGATAGCTATAGCTCAATAACACAAAACTATATTTCGCCAACCATTATCGAAGAACGTCAGCTTAATGTGGCACAAATGGATGTTTTTTCACGATTGATGATGGACAGAATCATTTTCTTAGGCGTGCCTATTGATGATAATGTGTCGAATATCATTCAGGCTCAGTTATTGTTTTTGGAGAGTGCTGATGCCGATAAGGATATTCAGATTTATTTGAATACACCCGGAGGTTCGGTTTATGCCGGTTTAGGTATTTATGATACCATGCAATATATTCGTCCTCAGGTAGCTACCATCTGTACTGGTATGGCAGCCAGTATGGGAGCCGTATTATTATGTGCTGGCGAAAAGGGTAAGCGAACAGCCCTTAAGCATAGCCGTGTGCTCATTCACCAACCCATGGGCGGTGCTCAGGGGCAGGCCTCAGATATTGAGATTACGGCCAGAGAAATATTAAAACTGAAAGAAGAACTATACCAAATCATCAGCAGTCATAGCGGTCAGTCCATTAAAAAGATCACTAAAGATGGTGATCGTGATTTCTGGATGACTTCATCAGAAGCTAAAGAATACGGTATGATTGATGAGGTCTTGGGTAAATAATAACTATTACCATGGCTAAAAAAGAATCTAAAAAGGAAGTCTGTTCTTTTTGTGGGAGACCTAAAGAAGAGTCGGGGATATTGATTGCGGGATTTTCTGCACATATTTGTGATGCCTGTGTGGAACAAGCTCATTTAATTGTAAAAGAAGAAAATCTGAATAATGCGCCCTTGAGTGACCTTTCGAAAGAGAAACTTCCCAAACCAAAAGAGATAAAGGCTTTTCTTGACGACTATGTGATAGGGCAAGATGATGCTAAAAAGATATTGGCCGTAGCTGTATATAACCATTATAAGCGTATCGGACAGCCCGAGAGCGAAAAGTTTAAAGATGTTGAGATTGAGAAATCTAATATTGTGATGGTGGGAAAGACAGGTACCGGAAAAACCTTATTAGCCAGAACTATTGCCAAGATATTACATGTGCCTTTTGCCATTGTAGATGCCACGGTATTAACCGAAGCGGGTTATGTGGGCGAGGATGTTGAAAGCATATTGTCGAAATTACTTCAGGCGGCTGATTATAATGTGGAAGCTACCGAGAGAGGGATCATCTTTATTGATGAACTGGATAAGATTGCCCGGAAAAGCGATAACCCAAGTATCACCAGAGATGTTTCGGGCGAAGGTGTTCAGCAGGCTTTATTAAAACTCTTGGAAGGAACCGATGTTAATGTGCCACCACAGGGAGGCCGAAAGCATCCGGAACAAAAGATGGTGAAAATAAACACCAAGAACATTTTGTTTATTGCCGGAGGTGCCTTTAATGGTATCGAGAGGCAGATAGGTGGCCGCATGCGTACCAATATGTTGGGCTATGGGGCAAAGGAATCTGTTGAGAAAATAGATATGGATAACTTGCTGCAATATGTGGCTCCCGGCGATTTAAAAGCCTATGGATTGATCCCCGAGATCATTGGCCGTATGCCTATATTAACCCATTTGGATCCGCTGGATAAAGAGGCTTTGATAAGGATTCTTAAAGAACCTAAGAACTCTTTAACCAAGCAGTTTGGAAAGCTTTTCGAAATGGATGATATTGATCTGACCTTTGCGGATTCAGCTATAGAGTATATTGTAGATAAGTCTATTGAATTAAAGATTGGAGCCAGAGGCTTGCGGTCGATCATTGAGCTTATTATGACCGAAGCGATGTTTGAAACACCTTCGGATACTCATAAAATCAAAAAATTGGTGATTTCAAAGAAATATGCTCAGGAGAAATTCGAGAATCATAGCATGGCAAAACATAGAGTGGCTTAGTATAGACACTATTTTAATTAAAAAGCTGCTCTTTTTTAAAGTGCAGCTTTTTTTATGTAGTTTCGGCATTGTTTTTGAGACACAACTGTTCTGAACAAATCACATGAGATGAAAAGTCGTTTTTTATATCTGTTGATGCTTTTATTTTTAGCAAAGCTGAGCCTGGCACAGTTTGCTACCGAGCGGATAGTGCCTGCATACATAAAAGATGGCGATACTATTTATATGAATGATTTGAATGAGGTAGAGATTGTAGCACCCATTATCCTTGATAGTAAAAAAAATGCCAAACGCTATAACCGATTGATTCATTATGTGAAAAAAGTATATCCTTATGCGCGTATTGCAGGCGTTAAGATGCGGGAATACGAAGAAGAGCTGGCTCATACCAAACGTAAACGCGACCGGCGAAAGCTGATGCGTAAAGCTGAGCAGGAGATGAAAGAACAATTTTCTCAAGACCTTAAACAGCTGACATATATGCAAGGCGAAATCCTCTTAAAACTGATTGACAGAGAAACCAATGTGTCAAGCTACGAGATACTGAAGGATATGAGAGGCGGTTTTAAAGCCGTTTTTTATCAGGCTTCGGCCAAATTATTTGGTTTCGATTTAAAAGACCGTTACGACCCCGAGGGGCGCGACAGGGAAATTGAAGAGATTGTCTTAATGATTGAAGCCGGAAAGATATAGGACGAAAGTAATTCAGTCTTTTTAATGCCATTCTTCTGTGAAAAACCCCTTCTTTTTATTTACTCATACATTTATACCGTAAGCAAAGGGATTTAATTATATTTGTTGTTTGTTTTTTAAGCCGTCAGAACAATGAACTATATCAATACACTATTTAAGCTAAATAATAAAGTTGCCATTATAACCGGAGGAGGAGGTGCTTTAGCCAGTAAGATGGCCGAAGGCCTTGTTAAGTCCGGCGTGATTGTTGTTATCATTGGCCGGAGTCTGGAGAATCTGGAAGAAGTTTCCGGTAAATTATCAGACTTTGGTACCATAAGAGCCATGGCCTGTGATGTCTTAAATCGTGGGCAGTTAGAAAAGGTAAGGGATGCTGTGGTGGGTGAGTTTGGCAGTATAGATATTTTGATAAATGCTGCCGGAGGAAATATGGCAGGTGCTACCATAGCCCCCAATCAAACCATATTCGATATGGATATGAGCGACTTTCAGAAAGTGAATGAGCTAAATCTTAACGGTTCGGTATGGCCTTCATTGGTATTTGGCGAAACTATGGCCAAACAAAAAAGAGGAACCATTATCAATATGTCCTCCATGGCTGCTGATAGAGTTATCACCCGAGTGGCAGGCTATTCATCATCTAAGGCAGCCATCACCAATTTTACTAAGTGGATGGCCGTTGAGATGGCACAAAAGTTTGGCGATGGCATTAGAGTCAATGCTATTGCACCCGGCTTTTTTATAGGAAAACAAAATAAGACCCTTCTTTTGAATGATGATGGCAGCTTAACAGATAGAGGGAAAACAATTATTGATAATACCCCTATGAAACGCTTTGGCGAGGCCGGGGAATTAATTGGAGCAACCTTGTTTTTATGTAGCGAATCGGCTCAGTTTTTAACGGGGATTGTACTTCCTGTTGATGGTGGCTTCAGTGCGTTTAGTGGTGTGTAACAGGCTTTTATCAATGTAAAACATAAAGAACTATATGGCTTTAGAACAAACGTGGCGCTGGTATGGAGAAAATGATCCTATTAGCCTGGCTGAGATAAAACAGACTGGTGCTACCGGTATTGTATCGGCATTGCATCATATCCCTAATGGTGAGCTATGGCCATTATCTGAGATATTAAAACATAAACGTCTTATCGAAGAGGCCGGCTTAAGATGGTCGGTAGTTGAAAGTGTTCCTGTGCACGAAGACATCAAGAAGAAGACCAATAATTATCAGTTATATATCGAGAATTATAAACAAAGCATTCGTCATCTTGCCGAAGCTGGTATCCATACCATTTGCTATAATTTTATGCCTGTTCTGGATTGGTCGCGCACACATCTAAAGCATCAATGTGTCGATGGCTCTTTGGCCCTCAGCTTTCAACCTGAAGTTTTTGCTGCTTTCGATTTGTTTATCCTTAAAAGAGAAGCTGCCAGAAATGACTATTCGGAAGACATAATATCTCAGGCCGAAAATTATTACCAAAGCATCTCCCAAGAAGAGAAACAAGAGCTGATAGATACCATCTTGCTTGGGCTTCCGGGTTCCGAAGAGTCTTTTACTTTAAGTGAGTTTAAGGAACAACTACAGGATTATAAAAACATTGGTGCTAAAGAATTGAAGGCTCATCTTATGTATTTCTTAAAGGAAATCATCCCCATAGCTCAGGCATCTGATGTACGTATGGCCATTCATCCGGATGACCCGCCACGGCCGCTTTTCGGATTGCCGAGAGTGGTGAGTACCATTGATGATATTAGTGAAATACTTAATGCTGTAGACACTGTTTCAAATGGCTTAACGCTTTGTACAGGGTCCTTGGGTGCCGGCTATTATAATGATGTGGCAACTATTGCCAGGACCTTTGCTCATAGGATTAACTTTGCACATTTAAGAGATGTGTCGAATAATGACAATGGTTTCTTTAGAGAGGAACATTTGTTTGAGGGAAATATTGATATTTATGGCGTGATGCGTGAGCTGATTCTGGAAGAAAGAAGAAGAATTAAAGCGGGTAGAGAGGATTGGCAAATCCCCATACGACCCGATCATGGCCATTTAATGCTCGACGATATTGAGAAAGAAAAAACATATCCCGGTTATTCACTCATCGGAAGAATGAAAGGACTGGCTGAGCTCAGAGGTCTGGAAATAGGAATTATTAAATCATTATATCATGAGTAAAGAATTTATACATCAAGATTTTTTATTAGAGACCCCGCAGGCACAGATGCTTTATCATGAGTATGCCAAGAAAATGCCTGTCATCGATTACCATTGTCATATCAACCCCAAAGATATTGCCGAAAACAGGAAGTTTAAAAACTTAACTGAAATATGGTTAGAGGGCGATCATTATAAATGGCGTGCCATGCGTGCCAATGGTATAGAGGAATCGTTTATCACCGGTGAAAAAAGCGATGCCGAGAAATTTGAAAAATGGGCAGAGACAGTACCAAATACGCTCCGGAATCCTTTGTATCACTGGACACATCTTGAACTTAAAACCCCATTTGGCATAAGCAGCTTATTGAGTCCCAAGACATCCTCGGAGATTTATGATGCCTGTAATGCCAAACTTCGGCAAGATGATTTTTCCTGCAGAGCTTTGATTTCGAAAGCAAAGGTGGAAATAATATGCACTACCGACGATCCCATTGATGATTTAAGATACCACCGGCAGATACGGGAGAGTGACTTTGCTACAAAAGTATTGCCTGCCTGGCGTCCCGATAAAGCCATGGCGGTTGAATCAGGAAAAGATTATCAGGCATACCTTGATGCTTTAGAAGAGGCATCAGGACTGAAAATAACAGATTATCAAGCTTTACTTGAAGCCTTAAAAATCCGGCACGATTTTTTTGCCGAACAGGGATGTCAGCTCTCCGACCACGGTATCGAAGAGTTTTATGCCGAGGATTTCAGCACGGAGGAGATAGACGAGATATTTAAGAATGCCAGAGCCGGAAAAACTATCACAGAGGAGCAGGTGAGGAAATTTAAATCGGCGATGTTACTGGAATTTGCCAGAATGGATGCCGATAAGGCTTGGGTACAACAGTTTCATTATGGGGCTATCAGGAATAATAATACCCGGATGTTTAAAAATATAGGTGTTGATACCGGCTATGATTCTATAGGTGATTTTAATGTGGCTAAAAATTTAGCAAAATTCTTAGATACACTGGAGCAAGAAGGTAAGTTAACTAAAACCATCATTTATAATCTGAACCCTAAAGATAATGATATGATAGCCACTATGATAGGTAATTATCAGGATGGAAGCACAGCAGGGAAGATACAGTTTGGTTCCGGCTGGTGGTTTTTAGATCAAAAGAGTGGTATAGAAGCACAGATAAACGCCCTCTCTAATCAGGGCTTACTAAGTAAGTTTGTGGGGATGCTCACCGATTCAAGAAGCTTTCTTTCTTATTCTCGTCACGAATATTTCAGGAGGATACTGTGCAATATGCTGGGAAATGATATCCAAAAAGGCCTTATTCCCAATGATATGGAGATGGTGGGAAAGATGGTGGAAGATATATGCTATAATAATGCAAAAGAGTATTTTAAATTTTAAACCATGGAGAAAAAAATAATCACTTTTGGGGAAATCATGTTGAGATTGTCGACCCCTGAATACCAAAGGTTCTCTCAGGTGAACCACTTTGAAGCTGCTTATGGTGGTGGAGAAGCTAATGTGGCTGTTTCTTTGGCCAACTTTGGGCTCCCGGTTCATTTTGTTAGCAGAATCCCGGATAACGACATCGGACATGCTGCCATAATGGAGTTGAAGAAATATGGTGTGGCTACCGAAAATATCCTTTTAGGAGGCGAAAGGCTGGGTATCTATTTTATTGAAAAAGGAGCCGTAGCCCGTGCCAGCAAAGTGGTTTACGATAGAGCCTATTCTTCTGTGTCTCAAATTAAAAAAGGGATGATAGACTGGGAGAGTGTTTTCGAGGGAGCTGCGTGGTTCCATTGGACCGGTATCACGCCTGCTATTTCTCAAAGTGCGGCTGAGGTTTGCCTGGAAGCCATACAAACAGCTAATAAGATGAACATCACTGTTTCCACCGATTTAAACTACCGTAAGAAACTATGGAATTATCATAAAACAGCACAGGAAGTGATGCCGGAATTGGTGGCAGGATGTGATATTGTGCTGGGGAATGAGGAAGATGCAGAGAAGTCTCTGGGCATCGTCCCTAAAAATACAAATGTGGTATCGGGAGCACTTGATGCCGGGGCTTATGATGAGGTCTCCAAAGAAATAATGAAACGTTTCCCAAGAGTGAAAAAGGTAATAACAACTTTAAGGACTTCCATTAGTGCCAGTCATAACACCTGGGCAGGTGTTTTATACGATGGCCATCGTTTGCTTAAATCTGCTGAATACAACATCACTCATATAGTGGATAGAGTAGGGGGAGGCGATTCGTTTATGGCCGGCTTGATTTATGGATTAATCACTTTTAAGGATGACCAAAAGGCCTTGGATTTTGCTACGGCGGCTTCTTGTTTGAAACATAGTATTCCGGGTGATTTTAATCTGGCAACAGCCGAAGAGGTGAAGAGATTAATGGATGGCGATGCCTCCGGAAGAGTGAGTAGATAATATATAAAGGAATGAAAAAAAATACGATAAGTCAGGCTTTTATCAATTCAGGAATGATTCCTGTTTTTTATCACGAAGATTTGGAAAGCTGTAAAGCGGTTATTCAGGCCTGTTATGATGGAGGATTAAGAGTTTTTGAATATACCAACAGGGGTGAGAAAGCTCTGGAGAATTTTCCGCTTTTGCAGGATTTTGTGAAGCATCATTGCCAGGGGATGTTATTGGGCATAGGCTCTGTTAATAACCTCAATCAGGCCAAGTACTTTATACAGCTTGATGCTGATTTTATAGTGTCACCTATTTTCGATCAGGAGATCGCCCAAATCTGTAATGAAAAAGAGGTGTATTGGGTGCCGGGTTGTGCAACACTAACAGAAATTTCTGTTGCCGAAAAAGCCGGTGCTGATATTGTCAAGATATTTCCTGGAAATGTGTTGGGCCCTGCTTTTGTGAAGGCGGTTTTGGGGCCTATGCCACATCTGAAAATAATGCCTACCGGCGGTGTTGCTCCTGACAGGGAGAATTTAAAAGCCTGGTTCGATGCCGGAGTGGTGTGTGTGGGTATGGGATCGAAGCTGCTTTCTAAAGAAGCCGTAAAATCACCAAAGAACATAGAGGTAATGGTGACAGATACATTAAAAATCATTAAACAAATAAGAGAATAAAGGGGATGGAAAGTAAAACTAAAACCATAGGAAAATACAGATATCGAATATTAGCATTACTGTTATTTGCAACCACTATTAACTATTTTGATAGAAGTATTATAGGTGTGATGGCGCCCACACTTGAAAAGATGTTTGGATGGTCGAACTCCGATTATGCCGCTATCATGGTATCATTTAAAGTGGCTTACGCCATAGGTATGTTGTCAATGGGAGGTATTATCGATTATCTGGGGACCAAAAAAGGCTATACCCTTTCCATCGGCATTTGGAGTGTTTTTGGTATGTTGCATGCACTAATCATGCCGGCATTCAGTATTATTGGCTTTGCTTTAGCGCGCTTTGGATTGGGTTTTGGTGAAGCAGGCAACTTTCCGGCTGCCATAAAAACGGTGGGAGAGTGGTTCCCCAAAAAAGAACGTGCTTTTGCCACGGGAATTTTTAATGCAGCTACCAGCATTGGAGCCATAGCAGCGCCTTTTGTTGTAGCAGCTATAGTGTCGGTAGATGGTAAAAACTGGCAAATTCCTTTTTTAATTACCGGTGCTTTGAGTAGTATTTGGGTGATTTTATGGTTGCGTATTTATAAAAAACCTGAGGAGCATCCCAAATTATCTAAAGAAGAGTTGACATATATTTTAAGTGATACTGAGGCTGAGCCAAAGGATACCAAAAAAACACCCTGGTCCGCTTTGATTAAAAAAAGACAAACCTGGGCTTTTGCCGTTGCTAAGATAACAGATGCTGTATGGTGGTTTTATTTATTCTGGGGTGCCAAGTTTTTAGCCGTTACTTTCGATGTAAATATTAAGAATATTGCTATTCCGTTCTTTGTATTATATGCCCTGGCAGATGTGGGCAGCATTAGTGGTGGCTATCTCTCAGGTTTCTTTATGAATAAAGGCTGGAGTACCAATAAGGCCCGAAAGATAACGCTGCTTATCTGTGCATTATTTATTCTGCCGGTGAGTTTTGTAGCTATCACCGATAACAAATGGATAGCCGTTGTTTTGATGGGCTTAGCAGCAGCAGGTCATCAGGCATGGTCGGCTAATATATTTACGCTGGTTTCGGATATCTTTCCACGAAAAGCCACGGCTTCGGTAGTGGGTATTGGAGGTATGGTGGGTGCTGTAGCCGGAATTGTAGCCGATATGGTTTTAGGTTCCGTATTGGACACCGCCGGAAATTCAGGCTATTTCTGGGCCTTTTTAATTGCAGGCTTTATTTATCTGATAGCTCTTGGAGTGGTACACCTCATTATGCCTAAGATGATTCCTTTGGATGATCAGCTGGAGCCAATTATTGAGAGTTAGAGATGAAAAATTTAAATAAGC
>Ga0256827_10002190_pt1 | contig 12617 bp, 13 predicted proteins | sample CV84metaG_FD_185977 | JGI IMG/M metagenome (GOLD analysis project Ga0256827, IMG submission 185977) | Hydrothermal vent microbial communities from East Pacific Rise, Pacific Ocean - CV84 | ecosystem: Environmental > Aquatic > Marine > Hydrothermal vents | place: Pacific Ocean: East Pacific Rise... | reverse complement strand
CTTATGCGGGCCATGGGACCGACACTGCTGTGCATGATGAGAGCATCCTCGAGCACGGAATGCGATTTGATATGTGACTCTATGATCCTGGAGCTGCCGTGGATAGTGACACCGTTTTCCAGGATAGACTCCCCCTCAAATACAGCTCGGCAATCGATATAGATCGTATCGGGAAGGTGCATGATCACGCCGGCCATCATCAGTTTCTCTTTGATTCGCCGCTGCATGATCACTTCGGCTTCGGAGAGATCGAGTTTGGAGTTGACACCCTTGAACTCCTCCTCCCTGACATAGACAGGATGTATCGTTCTTCCCTCTTTTTCCGCCATTTGAATAATATCTGTCAAATAGTATTCTTTTTGGGCATTGTCATTGTTCAATGCAGGAATGTAGCGTTCGAGAAGTTCACTTTTGACAGCATAGATACCGGCATTGACCGTTTGAACCCTCTTTTGCTCATTCGTACAATCTTTCTCTTCAACGATCTCTCTGACATTGTTTTCGTCGATGATGACACGCCCGTATCCGCTTGGATCCACCATTTTGATTACGCTCATATTGATATCTGCATCACCGGCTACGAGCGCTTCTAGCGAAGCGGTCGTGATGAGTGGCATATCACCATTGAGGATCAAAATACGATCATGTTTGAAATCGATCCCCTTCATCGCCCCTCCGGTACCGGGAAAGCGTTCAGCATCCTGCAGATGAAATCGTATATTCCGATAGTGTTCCAGGATCTCTCTTTCGATCTTTTCAGCCTGGTGGTGGAGCACTATCGTAATGTCATCCGAGAGTTCCTTCGCAGCATCGATCGCATGAAAAAGCATCGGTTTTCCCGAAATAGTATGGAGGACTTTGGGAGTGGAGGATTTCATGCGTGTTCCCTGACCCGCCGCCAGAATGACAATAGAGAGAGACATGGTTGATTACCTTTTGATAAAATTGTAGTATTATATCCAATTGAATTTAAGGAGTGGAGAGTGGAGTGTAGGCATTTTGGCAGTTGTGGTTCCTGCAGCCTGTATGCTGTGAGCTATGCGGAACAGTTGAGAGAGAAAGTTTCCAGGGTCAGGGAACTGTTGATACCTTTTTATCAGGGGGAGACAGGGCTGTTCGAATCCCCGGATACGCACTATCGATCGCGGGCGGAGTTTCGTATCTGGCACGAGGGTGAGCGTTGCGACTATGCTATGGGGAACCTGGAAAAAAATGGTATCGTCACGATCGATGAGTGTCCCAAAGTCTCTCTGGAGATCGAGAAGAGAATGTGGGCACTTTTGGGCGAAATCAATGCTTCGAAAATGTTAAAGGAAAGACTTTTTGCCGTGGAGTTTTTGTCAACGACGACGGACGCATGCTTGATCACGATGCTCTACCATCGCAAACTGGACGTGCTTTGGGAAGCTGAAGCCGATATGCTCCAGGATCGTTTGCAGTGCAGGATACTGGGTCGCAGCAGGAAACAGAAGGTCGTACTTTCGGAAGAGTATGTGACGGAAAGACTCACAATCGATGGAAGAGAGACAATTTATAGGTATTATGAGAGTGGTTTTACACAACCCAATCCCACTGTCAATATCAAGATGGTCGAGTGGGCGATCGCCAGAGCGAAAACAGCCGGCGGGGGAGATCTGTTGGAGAGTTATTGTGGTTTGGGTAATTTTACGATACCGCTTGCCCGATATTTCGATAAGGTACTGGCAACGGAAGTGAGCAAACGTTCGATCCGGGCAGCACAGGAGAATTGTGTGCTCAATGATATCGAAACGATCACATTCGTCAGGCTCTCTTCGGAGGAGATGACGCAGGCGTTGACCAAGGTACGCGAGTTTAGAAGGCTTGCCGGTATCGATCTGGAGGAGTACAACTTTTCTACTGTACTGGTCGATCCGCCAAGAGCAGGATTGGATGAGGCAACGAGAGCACTGATCAGCAGTATTACCCATATTCTCTATATTTCCTGCAATCCGGAAACACTTGCCAGGGATCTCGGCATATTGACAAAAACACATGAAGTGAAGGAGGCAGCGATCTTCGACCAGTTTCCCCATACGACACATGTGGAGAGTGCTGTCTTTCTGGTCAAGCGGTGATCCTATTTACGGTTGGTTGATACTCACGCGCTACAATGCCGTAAAAAAGGGGTATAGAGTTGAAAAGAATTCTGGGTTTGGCTTTATTCCTTTTATTGATTTCGTTTTCAACGCTTTGGGGAAAAGATTATACGAAAAAGCATGAGGTACGTGTATTTATCGACCAGATGGTCAAACACCACCATTTTAACCGGAATACTCTCGATAAACTCTTTAATCATGTTGTCTTTCAAAGAAGAGCGCTCTCCTACTATGTGCCCTCCTTGAGGTCTAAACGAAAGAAACCCAGGCACAGACCCAGTCATATGGGACCATGGGATTATTATGAAAAAGTGTTTTTGAAAGAGGTTAAAGTAGCGAAGGGTATCGAGTATATGCATCGGCATCGGCAGACACTGTTGCGAGCTTACAGAAAGTATGGTGTGCAGCCGGAGTATGTGACAGCGATCATCGGTATCGAGAGTCATTACGGTGCCAATACCGGCAAGTTCCCTGTATTCGACACATTGACGACACTGGCCTTTGAACAGCACAGGAGAAAACGCTATTTCAAATCGGAACTTAAAGAGTTTCTTTTAATGACACGAAGAGAAAAAGTCAACCCAAAACGAATCAAGGGCTCGTGGGCCGGAGCGATCGGATTGGGGCAATTTATGCCGAGTAATTATAAAACGTTCGTTGTCGATTTCAATTACGATGGCAAAAAACGTATGAATGACTCCCAGGATGCGATAGGCAGTATCGCCTACTATTTTAAGCGCCATGGATGGCGAAGGGGGCAACCGGTCGCCGTAAGAGTCTCTTATCCGGGTAAACGTTTCAGAGGTAAAAGAACAGGGTATCGACATAGTTACAGCAGGGCATCATTGAAGGCGATCAAGCCAAAATGGAAGTTTGATTATAAAGGAAAAGTGCATTTGATCAAACTGAGGCGCTACGGATTCGATGAACTGTGGTATGGCGCACACAACTTCTATGTGATCACCCGCTACAATCACAGCAGTTATTACGCCATGGCGGTTTATCAGTTGGCTGAACGGATCAAAAAAGGATACAAAAAGAGATATGGGAGCTATTTGAGATGAAAAAAGCGATTCTTTTGCCATTGATACTGGGAGTCACTACTTTTGCGATGGCCAGCACGTCAAACTGTAGAGGTTGTGCCTCGGGTAAACTGATGTTGCAATGTGACTACTATGTCGTGAAGCAGGGTGATATGACAAAGCGTTCCACCTGCGAAGAGTATGCCGGGATCGTGGATGTAGACGGCGCCTCCGCCAAAGCCGCGTGGTATTATCTGCTTGCAGGCAATGTGGACAAAGCTCTGGATGCAGCCGAAAGAGCGATCGGTATCGGGCATGCATTCGCCAATGAATATGCTGCCTACGCATTACTGATCCAGGGAAAGGAGAGAGAGGCGGCTGCAGCGATGAAATGTTTTCGGGAGGCAGTTCATGAAAAGAGTTTTGTCAAAAGGGATATTGAAACACTCAAAAAATTCTATCCCTCTATCGATTTTTCAAAACTGGATATAAGAGTGGACGAAATTCACCAATAGGTATCGAGCAACAGACAGGAGGGTGGATCTTCTCCGTCCAGTGGTCATTCATAATACCGATCATAATAGAGTGCCGCCATCACGATAGCTACGGCAAGGATCACTGCAATTAGAATTTTGATGACACTATAGGGTCTCTCGCCGCTTATTTTTCCGCTTTGGGCATTGATCGCATAGTTATAGATCCTTCCTTTCCATTTGAAGCTGGCGGTCCACAAAGGAAAGAGAACGCTTTTATAGGTCGTGTGACGGTACTGGGTATCGATAGCGTGGATTTGTTGCTGATCACCCCCAATATCACGACGGATCGCATTTTCGATATGGTGGTTCATTTTGACCTTTGCATATTCGAATCCATTGTCCAGTCCGATCGTGTACTCTTCGGCCAGGAAGCCACTGAGATACTCTTCGCTGAAGGGTTTGAGACTTTGCGTATTCCATGGTCCTACAGAGTCGAGGATGGCTCTGGAGAGTGTCTTGTTGGCACCGACCGTCACATCGTCAAAAGAGAGCATAACGGTACCATTTGCCGGTGTCCACCTGACACGTGGTTCCTGTACCCGCATCTGCTCCTCTCTTCCGTTGCGTATCACGGTTCGGGTCACAGTTACGTAATAGGTGTCTCCTCTAAGTCCTTGATAGCGGGTGGCAGTATCACTGTCATAGGTCCAGTAAGGCAGATAGTATCCTTTGAGTTTGTCATTACCTCTGAAATATTTGGTAAAGGCTGTTGGAGCGAACCAGAGAGATCCGATCCAACGTTTGAAGCGTTCCTTCGCCTCTTTTTCGCCGATCTGAAAAGGGATCAATGACTCAGGTACGATCTCTCTGACAAAATCGGTGATAGCCGGAGTGCCGCAGTAGGGACAGTTGCTGCTGATGGAAAAGGGTGTAAGTGTAAAGCTGCTTCCGCACTTCTTGCACACTACGGTTTTGTCGATAATTTGATCGGACTCATGCGAGAGAGTAGCGAGTGCCTCTTTGAAGTTATACTCTTTGACCTCCAGCTGGTCGGATACTATGGCACGTTCGGTACCGCAAAATTCACATTTGAGTTTTCCGGATGCCGGAGAGAAGACCATGGGCGCACCACAGTTGGGGCAGGTGAAGTTTATCGCAGTGAATTTCACAATGCAGGCGGCACCGTTTTGAAGAGTTTGTTCAAGATGGTAGAAGCTTTTTGCCAGGCATCCATACCCTCTGTCCAGACCAGGGTATCGCCAATGATCGCTCCCTCCCGGACCAATGCTTCGATCCTCTCTATATCATAGGGGCCATGCGCTTTTTTGTCTATGGCAACATAGTAATGTTCCTCTGCATTGGGGATGGGGGGAGGTGCGGTTTTTGTCTGATTCAAGCCATTTACCATCCGATTGGCCATAGCGAGGCCGGCCCCCATGCCGACCATTTCGGAGGCACCCCCACTATTCTGATTACCCAGAGCTTCACCGGTCTGGTATTTTAAATTTTTGTCGAGATCACCCGTAATCTCTCTGCTGGTACGTCTGTCCAATGCTTTTTCCACCTCTTCGGGCAGAGAGATATTTTCGATCAGGATCTTTGTCAGAGAGAGTCCATACTCTTCGAAATAGGGAGAGATCTTGGCTGTGATGAATCCTCCAAGTTTTTCATAATTGGCTGCCAGATCAAGTGCTGCGATTTTGTTCTCTCCCAGTACCGAGGCGAATTTTGAAACGATAAGATTCGTCAATTGCGCATCGATCTCATCAGTGGTGAAGTGCCCATCTGTCCCAACGATCTCCAGAACGAACTTTTTGGGATCATCTACGCGTATTTCGTAAGTACCGAAGGCACGTAGGCGAATCATATTGAACTCCGGATCTCTCAGCATGATGGGGTTCTTGGTGCCCCATTTGAGATCGGTGAAGCGCTTGGTATTGACGAAGTAGACTTCGGCTTTGAAGGGTGAATTGAATCCGTGGTCCCAGTGTTGCAGGGTAGTCAGGATCGGCAGGTTTTTGGTTTCGAGTTCGTAGGTGCCGGGCCCGAGAATGTCGGCGATCTCCCCCTCGTTGACAAAGATGGCGATCTGTGATTCTCTAACGATGAGTTTGGCACCATATTTGATCTCGTTCCCTTTCCGCTCAAAGCGGTAGACCATGGTATCCTGAGAGTCGTCCGTCCAGGCTATAACATCGATGAACTGTCCGCTGAACCAATCGAAGATCCCCATATCAACCTTCCTTCTTTTCGATCTCTTTATGATCTGTTTCAGGTATCTTTTCAGCTTTGACCTTGACCGCGAGGAGTGCATCCTTGAGCTCTTTTTCCGTCTTTTGAAGTTCGATCAGCGCGGCATCTCTCGCTTTTTTGCCCTCATTGGCTATCTTGAGAGAATCGTTCAGAGTCGCGATGAGTGTCGCGTTGGCTTTCTTGATACTTTCGATATCGAAGATACCGCGTTCCATCTGTTTGCGTACCTCTTGATTGGCTTCTCTCAATCCTTCCGCATTCTTTTCGAGGAGTTCGTTGCTGAGGTCTGTTGCACTCTTGATCGCATTGGCGGCATCATGACTCCTGAAGATCGTGACAGTCTGTGCGAGTTGATTTCTCCAGAGTGGTACTGTATTGACCAGAGTGGAGGTGATCTTGTTGATAAGAGATTTATCGTTCTCCTGTACCAGGCGGATACTGGGCAGTGATTGCATCGCTACCTGACGGGAGAGTCTCAGATCCTGCACACGGCGTTCCAGATCATCTCTGAAACCACGGATCTCTTTGAGTTCCTGTATCGCCATCATATCACTACTCCCCGCCTTCTTTTCGTAGGCAGGTATCTCTTTCTCTTCGATCTCTTTGAGCTTTTGCTCTCCAGCCTTGATATAGAGTTCGAGATTTCTGAAATATTCCAGATTGGCTTCATAAAGTTTATCGAGGGAGACGATATCCGTCATCAGTTGACTTTTGTGGCGTTCCAGATTGTTGGTGGTCATATCGATTTGATCACGTACCTCTTCATAGCCCTGCATGAATTTGACCATCGGCTTGGTACCGCCGAATATTTTTTGCCACCAGGAGAGCTTCTTGTTGGGATTGAGCTCGTCGAGGTCGAAACCCCGTATCGCTGCGACGATCTCATTGAGTGACTCGCCGGCTTTGCCCAGATCTTTGTTTTGTACCCCTTCGATCATTCTGTTGGAGATTTCGTCCAACTTTTCCTGGGCGCTTGAGCCGAAATAGATAACAGAGGTCCGATCCTTGACATCGAGCTCTTTGGCGGCTTTTTCAACCTTCTTTTTCTCCTCCGGCATGATCTCTACCGGATTCTCCTCCTGGTTGACGATCGCCGTTTCGATCGCCTGCTTCGCTGTACTTTCCATCGATATTTCTCCTTTTTGCTATGATTTTGTTCTGTTAATGCCTGATCTGTTCCTGGAGCACATCGATATGTACATCCAGATCGAATTGGTTATTTGCTTTCAATCTCTGCAGTTCTTTTTGAAAGCGGCGCTCGACATCTTCCATCAGATGGAGGAGCCTCTCTCGAGTCTGTACATCTATCTCACCGTCAAGTGCATTGTAGGAGCTGGTCACATTGGCGACACCGTCGATATAGACGACCAGAAATTTCCTGGCTGATCTCAGGTCCTTGGGGTCTTCGGCAATAGCATCAAGTATCGTATGTGCTCTCTCCAGTGCAAGTTCCACTTTGTTGTGGACTGTTCTGTCCGTGATCTTGTCATTCTCTTTCTCTATTCCAGCCAATTTCCGATAGGCTTCATTCAGGGTTTCCAAGACGATTTCCGCCGAGATATCTCCGTAATCCTCCAGTTTATCTTCTTTGGGATCGAAGCCGTAATAGAGCCAATATCCTCCGATCGCGATCACTGAAAGAAAGAGAGATTCTATCAGGGGTTTGGCGCCGGCGACATAAGCTGAATAGAAAGTAGTGATTCCCAAAAGGTAGGCAGCATACTCTTTGTATCGAATTCCGGGCGCTTTGGCCAATTTGGCTTTTTGGTAATTGATCTCCTGTGCAAAACCTTTTTTTGAAAGCCAAAGTACGGCAAAAAGGAGCAGGAAAGCCACACCGTCGATCAGGAATGTGGTAAATTGCATTTTAAAAAGTGCGACAACAACACTGAGAAAGAGAGGCACAAGGAAAAGGTAGAGTAAAAAGCCCTTTTTGATCCTGTCCGCCTCCACCATTGGTGGATTGTATCGTTTTGCTTTCTTCATATCTATCCTTAAAAGAGTCTACTCAAGGGTGCAAGCACAGCCGTACCGACGCTAAAGACAAGAAAAATAAATCCAAACAATTTCTTATAAGCCATAGACATTCTGCTTCCTTCATCTAATTTGTACAGATTATAGCATAAGTGTTGTGGAAAGATTGTTGTAACGGACCAGCCGTGAAGTGTGTTTGCCGTGAAGCTGGTGATCGCTTTGTGGAAGTGTGTTCCGAAACAGAGTTTGCCAGGTTTCCGGATATGGGCGATCGAGAAAATCTGTTCATATTCGATTCATACTATAAGCGTATCATATCATAAGAAAAATAGAGGATATACCGGGATGCAAAAAAAGATATTACTGCTGGAAGATGATCTTCAATTGAGTGATACGGTCAAGCAGTATCTGGAGTATCAGGGGTATCTGGTGGAGACTGCGTACGATGCTTATGCGGCAAAGGATCTGCTTTATGAAAAGGCCATCGATCTGATGCTGGTGGATATCAAAGTTCCGTACCAAAATGGCTTCGACCTTCTGGCGGAGCTCAGAGAGGAGGGCAATACGACTCCTGCGATCTTCATCACTTCCCTGCACAGTGTCGAAGACGTCACTCACGGATTCGATGTAGGCGGCGATGATTATATTCGCAAGCCTTTTGCGCTCAGAGAGCTTCTTGCCAGGATCGAATCGCAGTTCAAACGTCTGTACGGCAAGAGAGAAGATACGATCGACCTGGGTGAAGGTCTGCAGTTCAATCCCAAAGAGTTCCGACTTATCCGTCACGGTGCGGATCTTCCGCTCAAACCCAAGGAGGTCAAACTGCTCATGCTGCTGCTGGAACACCCCGATAAGCTTGTTCACTACGATACGATCAACGCTTCACTCTGGGATTATGACGAGGAGCCCAGTGCCGGATCTCTCCGTACCTATATCAAGACCCTGCGATCCTATATTGGCAAAGAACATATCGTCACGGTCAAAAATATCGGATATCGCTTTGTACCGTAGTGAAAAGAGAAGTCTTTTTCGCTTCCTGGCGATCTATCTTGTGTCGACACTGATTCTTTTCTCGGCCGGCTCCTATATCTTTTATGTTTTCGAGAAACATCATCTTCTGGATCTGCAAAGAGAGAGTGTCAAACATGAAGGCGAAAAGATACAACATCAATTGATCCGGCTTCAGAGTACTTTTAGACCAACCTTGCCGATCTATCTCGAAAATGGCTATGATATCGCTCTGCTCGATATCGATAAAAAATTGATCTTTTCAAATTTCGATCTGCCAAAAGATTTCGACTTCACACAAGAGTATCAATTGAGAAGTGAATATATGATCTATAATAAACCGATCGATCCCTACTATCTCGGTGCTGCCTATATGATTATTCGAATGACGGTTGATCAGAGCGGAATCGCCAACCTCCAAAAAATGATCCTGATGTTTATGTTGAGCGGTGGCGTGTTCTTTTCCGTATTGGGTTATTTTCTGGGCCGTATGTTCGTCGCTCCGATGCGTGAGTCCATAGAGATGATGAATCGCTTCATTCAGGATACGACACACGAACTCAATACACCCATCAGTACGATCCTGACCAATCTCGAGCTCATGGAAACTTTGGAAAAGTGTGATGCCAAATCGGAAATGCAGCGTATCGAGATCGCCTCCAAGACACTGAGCCGTATCTATGACGATCTCACCTACCTGAGGCTCAATCAGAATTATCACAGGGAGATCCGTCCCCTGGATCTGTCCAGGTTGCTTCAGGAGAGACTTTTGTACTTCGCTGTGGCGATAGAAGCCAAAAGAATCAGGCTGATGACGCAGATCGATGAAGAGATCATAGTAGAGATAGATCGTGAAGATGCGATCAGGTTGATCGACAATCTCTTGTCCAATGCGATCAAATACAATAAAACGGGTGGTATTCTGGAGGTCAAGATCGATCCAATAGAGCTATCCGTCAAGGATAGCGGTGTGGGGATCCCCCAAAAAGAACTCGGTACCATTTTTGACAGGTTCAAAAGAGCCAATCGGAGTGAAGGGGGTTTTGGCATAGGATTGAATATCGTTTATCAGATCGTTCAGGCTTACAAATATCGGATCTCCATAGATTCGGAACCCAATATAGGAACGGAGGTAACGATCACATGGCAAAAATAATTTTCATCCTGGCAGTGCTGCCGTTCTCTTTGTGGAGTGCACAAGAGGATATACAGTCCAGACTGGAGCAGGAGTGCTTTCGCTGTCATGAGAAGCAGAAAATTCCCTCGGAAGCGATCTACCGCCGCTATCTGCTCAAATACTCCTCCAGGGAGACGATCCGGCGAAAGATCTTCGGTTATCTGAGCCACCCCTCGGCACAGCGTTCGATCATGCCGCCGCAATTCTTCAACAAATTTGCTATCAAAGCACCGAGTGATCTTGACGAAAAGCAGCTTCATGAACTTATCGATGCCTATATCGCACATTTTGATATTGCCGGGAAACTCCGTATTTTACCTCAAGAGTGAAGAACTTCCAAAAAATCTTTCTAATTTCTTCGTCGGTTCAGATTGGGTTCACGTTGGGAGCTTATACTTCCCCCATACCTCTTCAAAGGAGAAATAAAATGAAATCGATTCCGCTGCTCTTTATGGTGTTTTCGACAGCGTTTTTTATGGCCGGATGCGGTGCATCCGATTCGACAGCATCGGGCAGTATCCCCTCTGCCGATAGCCAGCTGAGTGAGGATCAGAAATATTCTCTGGCTTATATGTGGCACGAGGAGAAGCTCGCAAAAGAGATCTATCTGGAGCTCTACAAGCTTCATCAGGTGCAGCAGTTGGAAAATATCGCCAACAATTCGGAGGTGAAACATATCGCCAGGGTGCAGGATCTGGTGGCTGCCTACGATATCAACATTACCAATCTTGCAAATTATGAGATCAACTATTCGGCGGAAGAACTCAACGCTATGCCTACAGGCATCTTCGCTGTCCCGGAGATTCAGGATCTCTATAACAGGCTTTACGATATTGGTAGAGTCTCCAGTCGGGCATCACTCGAAGTAGGGTGTATGGTGGAGGTTACAGACATCGATGACCTCGACAGGTTTCTGGTCACGGCAGGCAACAATCAATATCTTGTCGATGCTTTTCACTATCTGCGCGACGGCAGCTATACCCACTACTGGGCATTCGACAGTGGTTTGAAGAGTATGGGTATCACTGATGGCTGCTGTTCACTTGGGATCGACTACTGCCATCCCGAATATCCACGGAGCGAGCATGGAAGCGGCAATGGAGGCGAAAAGAGCAAGAGATAGAGTGTTGCCGAAGATATCCTATCGTACGGAGGATAGAGCTGTTCGATGGTTGACAGCCTACGGTTCTGCAAGTGTAATGGAGATCTTGTTGTAATAGATCGTCGTTGTTGCCTCGAAACCGGAGTCTGAGCCGACTATTATCCAGAGTTCACCATTTTCGTTCGCTACAGCCGTGAAAGGTTCATCGCTTTTCACACTTTTGAGCGTGTAGGTATTGTTTACGGTATCGTTGGAGAAGTCACCGATAACGATCATGTCGCTTCCATCGTTATTTTGATTCCCTTTGTCGATATTCATACGATACCATCCCCGTGCATCGGGTTTAGCTGCAGGTTCATACGATACTGCCCCTGCCTTGATCGATACTCCTTCTCCGGGTGAGCCGCCGACGCCGATCATCCCGTCGGCGACATTCGATGCAAATTCCACTTCAAATTGCAGAGCGTAGGCCTTGCCGGGCTCCAGACCAGTGATCCTGTATTTGAGATACATAAAGAGATCGTCACTATGATTGTTGCCCGAAAGCAGCAGTGCCCCTTCCTCCTGATCGAGAGGTGCAGGCAGAGTCGTATGCTCGAATCGGAGTTCATAGATCTCTTCCCGATCCGCAGCATAGTCGGAAAATCCGCCGATCCAACCCTCTGCATCCATATCGAAACTGTAGTTCAGCCTCTCTCCCGGATTGACGGATGGTTGATTGTCACTTCCGCAGCCGGCAGCGAAAAAAAGTATAGCTACTACAAGTGCTATCTGCTTCATACTTCTCACTCCTTTTTTAGAAGTAGTATAGCATACAAACTGATCGCACATGAAAATGTCATCATCCCAAATGCATTTTTACAAAATGGGACATATTTTATTGAAAAATGACACTTTTGTGACACTATCTTTTATTATAATTATTCAATATCAATAGAGAAGGAGATATGTATGAAGAAAAAAAGTGCAAAATTACTTTTTGTTTTAAGCCTTGGCCTGGCTACGATAGTGGTGCCGACACAAGTGATGGCGAAAAAACCGAATATCCTGGTGATATGGGGTGATGATATCGGATGGGAAAATGTCTCTGCATACGGGATGGGAGTGATGGGATATACCACACCGAACATCGACAGTATCGGCATGGACGGTATCCGTTTTACGGACCATTATGCGCAGCCATCCTGTACGGCAGGTCGTGCTGCGTTCATTACGGGGCAGTATCCTATTCGCTCCGGTATGACGACGGTAGGGCAACCGGGTGATCCGCTCGGACTGCAACCCGAGTCCCCATGCCTGGCGGAAGTACTGAAGGGCGAAGGATACGCTACAGGGCAGTTTGGCAAAAATCATCTCGGTGACAACAATGGCCATCTGCCAACCGTGCATGGTTTCGATGAGTTCTATGGAAATCTCTATCATCTGAATACACAGGAGGAGGCTGAACAGCGTGATTATCAACGTTTCGCCAAAGCGTACTCCGGGAAT
>Ga0256827_10002189_pt1 | contig 12621 bp, 12 predicted proteins | sample CV84metaG_FD_185977 | JGI IMG/M metagenome (GOLD analysis project Ga0256827, IMG submission 185977) | Hydrothermal vent microbial communities from East Pacific Rise, Pacific Ocean - CV84 | ecosystem: Environmental > Aquatic > Marine > Hydrothermal vents | place: Pacific Ocean: East Pacific Rise... | reverse complement strand
AAAGAGTATTTTTATCAGTTTGATTAATGTTTTGAAGTAAATCAGTCACGAATAAAACAAATTTTTTAGCTGTACTAAAATATCTATTTTTTAGACTAAATAATAGATATTTTCTAAATTGCTACTTTTTTTGTTTTTATTTCCTATAGTGTTTGTAGTAATTTTAATGCTTCTTTAACAAGACTAGAAGTATCACTACCGCTACATGTAGAGAGGGCTTTGCTAACTTTGTCTTTTTTAAATCCTAATGATTCTAGTGCCTCGCTTGCTTCTGCAAAAGCTTGAGTTTTTGGCTCATCACTTGAACCAAGTAGTTCAACATCAAAACCATTTAATTCAACAAGTATACGCCCTGCACTTTTAGGTCCAATTCCTGGTACTTTTTTAACACCATTCATGTCTTTGTTGTTTATAACTGTAGCAAACTGTGCTGGTGTGTAAGTTGAGCAAATTGCCATACCTACCTTTGGACCAACACCACTTATTTTTATAAGGCGTTCAAAAAGTTTTTTCTCACTTATATCTAAAAAACCATAAAGAAGCTGTGCATCTTCACGGATGATGTGAGTAGTATGAAGTTTAACCTCATCACTCCCAATAGCTGAAAATGTATGAAGCGATATAAATACTTCATAAATAACTCCACTTACCTCAACATGAACTACACTTGGCTCTTTATACTCAACACTACCTTTTAATCCTACTATCATTATTCTCTCATTCGCTTACAGATTGTATTTCAAATTCACCATCTTCTACTTCGACGATAGCAAATATTTTTTCAGGAGAACCCTCTTTTGGTGAAAAAGACAACTCTTGTGGTGGATCAATTAATCTAAAAATAATTTCATTATGACCTATCCATCTATCCCGGTTAATAACTCTCGCATCAAAAATACTATCTTGAAAAGATGCCGTTTGAGTAGTTAAAAGAGCTAACTTATCTTTTTTAACTGCAAGTTCATTTTTTATAGATTCAAGATGTTCAGCAATTTTTTTAAACTGTTTATATCTTGTTACAAATGATGATGGCATTTTAATACCATTTTTTTTGTAATGAACCAATCTTCTTTTTACATCATTAAAGGTTGAAGTATTATTTTTCACAAGAGTTTCATACTTTTTCACTTCTTTTTCTATACTTTTTACTGCTTCTTCTAACTCTTTTATTTCACTTTGATTTTCACCAAGTCCCTCTTGCTTCTCTTTATTAATTAAAGGATCAATAGTGAAAATATTTTCACTTCCTTGAAGCTTTTGTATCTCTATTTTTTTAGATGCTGTTACTTTAACATGAGAAGCACAAAGTCCTATTTCAACCTCTCTTGCATTTATTACTCCACCTGTAGCCTGAGATATATTTATTTGCTTACCTTTAACAATTCCACTCTCTAAACGAGTTATAGAAATATTTTTACCAAGAGCTAAACCTTTATGAACATTTATTGTAAGTTCATCAGCCTTAATCTCTGCACTTTGATGAGTCTGTCCCTCTATATTTATTCGTCTAGCATGTACTTTTGCATTTGAACCAACATTTCCAACAATGTCTATCTCTTTAACTGCTACTTCCATACCAGAGCCTATTGCATCTTTTTCTGGATCATTTTCCTTAACATTTAAAACAACATCACTATCAATACCAGCAGTAATAGAACCAGTACTTTTAAAACTAATATCATCAACATCCATATCTGACTTTATTTGATAAGTTGTCCCATCAAAAGCTATATAACCACTTTCCTTAGCTCTATACTCTATTGTTGCATCTGTATCTTTTTCTTCAATGGTATCATCAATATTAAAAGTAACTGCATTTTCAACATCTGGTTCTTTTGGTTCCATAAATTCACCACGACAATTTCGTCCAGCTTTACCAATTTTTGGTTTTATGTATTCTATAAGCAAGTCATTTTCCATAACAGCTTTAATAAAACCACGCTGTGAATAATCTACCTTTTCAGTTTCAGATACATTTTCATTATTATCTTTATCAAAATGTAAGATCAACTCATCATCAATAGTAGGTGTTGGCTCGTATGCACTTGAAATAAGTACTGTTTCTTTATTTGCATAACTTAACTCTCCATCTACTTTAGCTTGAGCAGATGCACGAGATATGAATTCAGGTAACATATCATCAAAAATATGTACAAGTATCCCTGCTCTAATTTTACTTTTATTTATATATTCTAAAAATCTTTCTTCAAATTTTTCATTATGTTTTATTTTAGAACCAGCTTTTATGCTAAGGTAAACTTTACATTTACTTGCATTTGCACCAACTCCAGAGTAGAAGTCATTAAACATATCATTACTTTTTTTAGTAAACACTTCAATCTCATACATCTGCTTAATTTCAAAATATGGATTTAGTATAGCAGTAGCATCATCAATCTCATGAAGTCTATCTTTATCAACTTCTTCCCACTCAACTTCTGCATTATTTTTTGTAACACGAGTATAGGTATCTATCTCAAGTACATTAAAGTCTAAAGTTGAGAGTTCTACTTTATTTGATTTAGCTAAGCTCATTAACTCTTTAGCTACATTTTGAGTACGCAAAACAATTGGTCTAATACTTTTTGATTTTGTTGATGCTTTCTTAGTTGATCCAAATAATGCCATATTTCACTACCCATAATTAAATTTATAAAAATTAAACTCTACATTTTAACTAAACTTTTGTTAAACTTATGTAAAAATATTATATATACTTAAAGAGCTACATGTTTAAAGCCATTTTTACCAACAGTTTTGGAATTTTAATATCAAGAATTTTAGGATTTTTCAGAGATTTATTAACAGCATCAATACTTGGTGCAAATATTTATAGCGATATATTTTTTATAGCTTTTAAATTACCAAATCTTTTTAGACGCATATTTGCAGAGGGAGCTTTTACTCAAGTATTTATTCCAGCTTTTGCGAACTCAAAACATAAGTCAGTTTTTATAGCATATATATTTTGGGTATTTTTATCTATAATCGTTATACTAACATTGTTAGTAAATCTTTTACCATCCTTAGCAACTGAGGCTATAGCAGTAGGTTTTGATGAAAAAACAATAGAGATTGCAGCACCATTTGTAGCCATAAACTTTTGGTATCTCCCACTTGTATTTATAGTTACATTTTTAAGCACCCTACTTCAGTATAAACACCATTTTGCAACTACTGCTTTTTCTACTGCACTTCTAAATATTAGCCTTATTTTATCACTATATTTTGCACAAGATAAAACTCAAGTTGAAATAGTTTACTATCTTTCTTGGGGTGTAGTTATTGGCGGTATTATGCAAGTAACAGTGCATCTAATAGCACTTAAAAAAATAGGCTTATGGAAGTTAACATTTGGTGGCTTTTCATACTTAAAAACAAAAGCTAAACTTATAACAAACGAAACTAAAAAATTTAAAAAACAGTTTTTTCCAGCTATTTGGGGAAATTCAACTGCTCAAGTGAGTGCATTTTTAGATACTTTTCTAGCCTCTTTTTTAGTTACAGGAAGCATCTCTTATCTTTACTATGCCAATCGTATTTTTCAACTCCCACTTGCACTTTTTGCAATTGCTACAAGTGTAGCACTATTTCCACGAATTGCTAGATATATAAAAAACAATGATGAAGAAAAAGCAAAAGGCTTTCTCAAGCGTGCTTTTTGGTTTTTAACATTTTTACTAAGTGCTAGTACTATTGGTGGAATAATTCTCTCACATGAGATAACTTGGTTACTTTTTGAGCGGGGTTCTTTTAGCTCACAAGACACAGCAAATACAACAGCAGTATTACAAATGTATATGATAGGCTTACTCCCTTATGGTCTTTCAAAACTATTTTTACTATGGCTTTATGCGAAACAAGAACAACTCAGAGCCGCAAAAATTGCTACATTTTCTCTACTAAGCTACATAATAATGGCACTAAGCCTAATAACTCCACTTGGTGTAGTTGGCTTAGCCTTAGCAGGAAGTATTAGCGGAACTATTAGTTTTATTTTAACTATAAAAGCATTTGGGCTTAGTAACTTTTTAGATATAATTCGCTCAAAAAATGCCATATATCTTTTAATTGGCTCCATTTTACTAACTATTTTATTATTACTTTTCAAGGATTTTATCGGTGCTTATATTTGATTCTATACAAAAAACAAAACGAGAATTTATACCTCAAACTGACGGTGAGGTTACACTTTATGTATGTGGTCCTACTGTTTATGATGATGCACATCTAGGTCATGCAAAATCTGCATTAGTTTTTGACCTTTTAGTCCGTGTTTTAAAAGCAAATGCTCTACATGTAACTTATGCTAGAAATATCACAGATATTGATGATAAGATTATTAAAAAAGCGATAGAGCAAAAAAAAGATATCAAAGAGATTACAGACTACTATACTGAGGCTTTTCACAAAGAGATGCAAGCCATTGGTGTGTCTCGTCCAGATATTGAGCCTAAGGCTACCGAATCTTTACAAGCTATGTATGAGTTAATTCAAAACCTTATAGATAAAGGTTTTGCTTATAAGACTACTGATGGTGATGTTTACTTTGATACTGCTAGTGATAGTGAGTACCTAAAATTATCTCACAGAGTTCAAGATGATGACGATAGACAAGAGCGTATCGAGTCTTCATCTTTGAAGAAAAATCAAGCTGATTTTGCTCTTTGGAAAAGTGTTAGTGATGATAGCATTACATTTGAGAGTCCATTTGGAGCTGGTCGTCCTGGTTGGCACTTGGAGTGTTCTGCAATGATAGAGAAACATCTAGCAAAACCAGAAAATAAATTTGCAGTAGATATTCACGGTGGTGGAGCTGACTTACTTTTTCCACACCATGAAAATGAAGCTGCACAAACTAGATGTGGGAGCAATCATACTCTAGCTGCGTACTGGATGCATAATGGTTTTGTAAACATTAATGGCGAAAAAATGTCTAAGTCTTTAGGCAATAGTTTTTTTCTAAAAGATGCACTAAAAGAGTATGATGGGGAAGTTTTACGCTTTTACTTACTTAGCACTCACTACCGCTCAAACTTCAACTTCAACACACAAGATTTAGCAACATCTAAAAAGCGTTTAGATAAGATTTACAGACTTAAAAAACGCCTTTTTGGCTTGGCTACATGTAGCGATAAAACAGAGTTTAAAACAAAACTGCTTGAGGCTTTAAGTGATGATATGAATGTATCTTCAGCACTAGCACTTATTGATGAGATGATAAGCACTGCTAACGAAACTCTTGACACAGCTGGAAAACACAAACTTCTAAAAAAAGAAACTATCTCAAACTTAACTTACATTGCGGAAGTTTTAGGCTTTGGTGTTAAAAATCCATTTGAGTATTTTCAATTTGGCATAGATGAAGAAACAAAAAATAAGATTGATAAATTAATTATTCAAAGAAATGAAGCTAAAAAAGAGAAAAACTTTGAGCTTTCTGACAAACTTCGTGATGAGATTTTAGCCTTTGGAGTTAGTATTATGGATACAGCCCAAGGTACTTTTTGGGAGAAGGTTTAAAATGTCATTAAAAGATAAACAAAAATGGGACACAAAATACATAAAAAAATCCCAACTTTTAAAACCCAGAAAACCAAGTATAAATCTAGTAAATCATTTAGATAAATGCATAGGAAAAAGAGCTTTAGATTTAGGATGTGGAGCTGGAAGAAACACTATATACTTAGCACAGAATGGTTTTAGTGTAGATGCCCTAGATATTGCACAGATTGCTCTTGATGCTCTACATGTAGAGCTTGAAAAACAAGACCTTTTAGAAAAAGTAAATATAAAACTTACAGATTTAGATAAGTTTGAAGCAGAAAAAAACTCTTATGACTTAGCACTAATGTGTAACTTTTTAGATAGAAAACTTATAGAAAAAGTAAAACAAACTCTTAGCAAAGATGGTATTTTTATAGTTGAGACCTACATGATAGATGAAAATAATGAGAAAAAAGATTCAAACCAAGACTACTTACTAAAAGAAAATGAGCTACAACAAATATTTAAAAATGGCTACGAAATACTTTTTTATGATGAATATGACAATGAGCCACATGAGATTTATCAGATGAAAAAACAAGTAATAGTAGCAAAAAAGACAGCATAATGACTTTTGATAATATTTTGCACCATCTTAGAGCAAATGAAGATGAACTAACATCAGAGTTTAAAAGATTATTTCATGGACGGGGTGGACTTTATGAGGGTTTTAAACATCTAACTATTGATAGTATAGATAATATTTTGAGTGTAGCTCTTTACTTTGACGAAAACAACGAAGATGAACTTATAGAGATGTTAAAAGAGTATATCTCTTTGAGTAGGCATAACACAATAGTTATACAAAGAAGATACCTAAAAGGTAGCCCTAGCGAGATTATTGTTGGTGAAGTTATAGAGCCTCTACATGTAGAGGAAAATGGTATGAAGCTAAAACTAAACCTACTCTCAAACCGTAACAATGGCTATTTTCCAGATATGAAAAATGGTAGAGAGTTTATAAAAAACAACTCAAAAGACAAGAATGTACTAAATCTTTTCTCTTACACTTGTGCTTTTTCAGTAGCTGCTAAACTCGGTGGTGCTAAAACTGTTAGTAACATTGACATGAGTAAAAATTCCTTAAGTACTGGTAGAGAAAATCATCATATAAATAACATTGACACAAAAGGTGTTAGTTTTTTACCATACAACATTTTAAAGTCATTCTCACGCATAAAGAAAAAAGGGCCTTATGATGTTATTATTATAGATCCTCCAACTTTTCAGCGTGGAAGTTTTGAAGCTACTAAAGATTATAGAAAACTCATAATGAAACTACCACAAATTGCTTCTGATGATTGTTTACTTTTAGCATGTCTAAACTCACCAGATTTGGATGTTGAGTTTGTAAAGGAGCTAATAAAAGAGTTAGCTCCTAGTTTTAAATTTGTGAACCGTTTAAAAAATCTACCAGAGTTTGCAAGTTTAGATGAGCAAAAATCTTTAAAAAATCTAATTTTTAAAAGAGATGCAAATAATTTACCATCCCTTACTTAACTTATGTTAGAATTTCAAAATCTGGAGATATAAATGAAACTAAAAATTTTAATTGCTGATGATTCTAAAACTATTAGAAAAATAATGAAACTTCAACTTGAAGAGATGGGGCATGTTATTGTTGCTGAAGCTAGTAATGGTAATGAAGCTGTTGAGCTTTACTTTAAACACTCACCTGATCTTATAACTATGGATATGCAGATGCCAGACATGAATGGTCTAGAAGCTGTTAAAACTATTAAAAAAGTAGATAAAAAAGTAAAAATTATTATGATTACTGCCCATGGTCAAAAAGATTTAGTTGTAGGCAGTATAAAACAAGGTGTTAGTGATTATTTACTTAAACCTATAACTGCCGACAAACTAGAAGAAAGCATAAAAAAAATCTTCACTTAGTCACAAAAATCTGCTAACAAACCACCTTTTAACATAAGGTAGGTTTCTTCACCACATAATTTTTTAACAATTTGTAATGCAAAGCATATAGCCGTAGCTGGTCCACGAGATGTCATAATATTGTCATCTTCTATAACCATTGCTTTGTCACCTTGATAACCCTCATCTTTAATATGCTCTTCAAATGATGGATAACAAGTATAGTTTTGTTTTAGTACTCCAGCTTTATTTAAAGCAAATGGTGCTGCACAAATTGCTCCAATATTTTTACCCTTTGCATCCATCTCTTTTAAAATTCTTTGAACATTTTCATCTTCTGCCAAAGCATAAGTTCCATCAATTCCACCTGGTAAAACTATCATATCTAACTCATTTACATCTACACTCTCTACATGTAGATCACTTACAATACCTATGCCATTTGCACCTTTTACTGTAGCATCTTCATTAAGTGAAGCAACAATTACTTCAATTTTTGCTCGTCTTAAAACATCTATAATACTAACTGCTTCTATCTCTTCAAATCCACCTGCTAGTGGTACTAATACTTTACTCATAATCTCTCCAAAATCTTTTAATACTTAGATTTTATAATTTTAAAACTTAAACATTAGCAAACCCTTACCTTTTTTTAAGTATAATCACTAAAATTTACAAAATACGAGAATACTAACTATGATAAATTATCAAAGCATAAAACCTTGGCTTTTTAAGCTTCAACCTGAAACTGCTCACCATGTTGCAGAATGCGCACTTAGACTTCCAAATATTTGTCAAGTTCCATTTAATGGCTTTTTAGAATCACACTTTGTTACAAATGCTGTTTTAAAACAAGAAATATTTGGTCGTACTTTTCATAACCCTGTTGGACTTGGTGCAGGATTTGATAAAAATGCAACCATGATTCGTGGTATGCAAGTTTTAGGATTTGGTTTTACTGAGATTGGTACTGTTACTCCAAAACCTCAAGCTGGAAATCCTAAACCTCGTATGTTTCGTCATATTGAACAAGAGAGCATACAAAATGCTATGGGTTTTAACAACGATGGTCTTTTAAAAGTTCAAAGAAGATTAAAAAAACGATTTCCTTTTACAACACCAATAGGTGTAAATATTGGTAAAAATAAGTTAACTGCCGAGAGTGAAGCAATTAACGACTATACTACTCTCATAAAAGCCTTACATGAGCTTGGAGACTATTTAATTATAAATATATCTTCACCAAACACTCCAGGCCTAAGAGATTTGCAAAATGAAGCGTTTATTACAAGATTATTCCAAGAAGCTAAAGCTATAACAGATAAACCTATTTTACTAAAAATCGCACCAGATATGACTCCAGAAGATGCAGTAGCATTAACTAAGATGGCAGTTGAAAAAGGTGCTGATGGTATTATTGCAACTAATACTACTATAGATTATTCGCTTGTGCCAAATCCTAAAAACATTGGTGGTTTAAGTGGGGCAGTACTGAAAGAGAAAAGTTTTGAAATCTTTGAAGCTATTGCAAAAGAGCTTTATGGGAAAACTATACTTATTTCAGTTGGTGGAATTGACTCAGCAGAAGAGGCATATAAACGCATAAAAGCTGGAGCATCATTAGTGCAAATTTTAAGTGGCTTAGTATTTCATGGTCCAGATATGATTATGAATATAAATAATCAACTCACAGAGCTTGTAAAAGCAGATGGATATAAAAATATCACTGAAGCTATCGGTGCGGATAGAGCCTAGATGAAAATAATATCAAGCATAATTTTAACATCATCTATACTTTTTGCAGGTACTAATTTTATTAACTACGAAGATGCAACTAAACCAATAATTAAAATTAAAAAGAAAGAGATATATAATATGTCCTCATCATTACCAAAATATGAAACAAAAACTCTAAAAAATGGACTACAAATAGTTGTAATCCCTTTAAAAAATTCTACAAATGTAATTAGTACAGATATTTTCTACAAAGTTGGAAGCCGTAATGAAGTTATGGGTAAAACTGGAATAGCACATATGCTTGAACATATGAACTTTAAAAGTACTAAAAATCTTCCAGCAGGAGAGTTTGACAAACAAGTAAAAGGGATTGGTGGAGTAAACAACGCTTCAACCTCTTTCGACTTTACTCATTACTACATAAAATCTAGCACAGATAATCTTGGAAAATCACTAAGTCTTTATGCTGAACTTATGCAAAATTTAAACTTAAAAGATGAAGAGTTTCAACCAGAGAGAAATGTTGTTGCAGAAGAGAGAAGATGGCGCACAGATAACTCACCACTTGGTTATCTTTATTTTAAAATGTTTAACAACGCTTATGTTTACCATCCTTACCATTGGACACCAATTGGGTTTATGAACGATATTCAAACTTGGACTATTGATGATATTAGAGATTTTCATAAAACTTACTACCAACCAAATAATGCTATTTTAATGGTTACTGGTGATGTAAATCCTAAAGAGGTATTTAAAAAAGCTAAAAAAGAGTTTGGAAAAATTAAAAATGCAGTGAGTGAAGTTCCAAAGGTTCTAGCAGTTGAGCCTGAACAAGATGGTGCTAAACGCATTATTATTCACAGAGAATCTGAAGTTGAGATGATTGCTATAACTTTTCATATTCCTGACTTTAAAAGTAAAGACCAAGTTACACTTTCTGTAATTAGCGAGATTTTATTTTCTGGAAAAAGTTCAAGACTTTATAAAAAACTTGTAGATGAAAAACGAATGGTTAATTCTGTGTATGCTTACAACATGGAAAATATTGATCCTGGCTTATTTATCTTTTTAGCGTCATGTAATCCGGGTGTAAAAGCTGAAGATGTTGAAGCTGAGTTAGTTGAGCAGATAGAACTTATGAAGAAAAAACCAGTTACAAATGCAGAGATTAATAAAGTAAAAATCAACACAAAAGCTGACTTTATCTATTCACTAGAGAGTTCAACAAGTGTAGCTAACCTTTTTGGAAGCTACCTAGTTCGTGGAGATTTAACACCACTTTTAACTTATGAAGCAGATGTTGAAAAAATAGATGCTGCTAAAGTAAAAGAGATAGCTAACAAATACTTTGACTTTAAAAAGTCGACTACACTTATTCTTAAAAAGTGAAAGCTAGAAGCGTAGGCTTACTCGGTGCCATCTCCATTGGAATTGGTGGAATGGTTGGTGGTGGAATCTTTGCAGTACTTGGTGAAGCAGTATCTCTAGCCCATGGTGCAACTGCTATTGCGTTTTTGTTTGCTGGATTTGTAGCACTTCTTACATCTTATTCTTACGCAAAACTATCAACTACTTATCAAAGTCTTGGTGGTAGTGTTGTTTTTATAGATAATGCCTTTGGTCATAACCTACTATCAAGTAGTATTAACCTTATGATTTGGCTTTCATATCTTGTAACTATTGCCCTTTATGCCTCAGCTTTTGCTTCATATGCTCAAACTTTTTTTACTACAGGTACAAGTTTACTTCATCATATTCTTATTAGTTTTGCCATTATTTTACCTATGATTATAAATCTCATATCTGCTTCTTTTGTAAGTAAATCTGAAACTTTTATAGTAATCATAAAACTATCATTACTTATACTAATAATCTTGTCTGGATTTTCATATATTGATCCAAATAGATTAGCCCCATCTGAGTGGAGTGACAACCTTTCAATAGTTGTAGCAGGGATGATAATCTTTGTAGCATATGAAGGTTTTGAACTTATTGCGAATGCTGCTGAGGATATTAAAGAACCACTAAAAAATCTTCCCCGTGCATTTTATACATCTGTAATTTTTGTAATATTACTTTATGTATTAATATCTTTAGTTACAGTTGGTACGGTCCCAGCAGAACAACTTATGCAAGCAAAAGATTATGCTCTTGCAGTTGCAGCTAAACCAGCTCTTGGGCATGTTGGTTTTATAATAGTTGCCATAGCAGCCCTACTTTCAACTTTTTCAGCAATTAACGCTACAATTTATGGAAACTCAAGACTTAGCTTTTTTTTAGCAAAAGAGGGAGAATTACCAAAAAAACTAACAACTAAAAAAAGAGATATACCAGTAGATGGAGTTATAGTTACAGTTTTATTTAGCCTCGCTATAGCAAACACCATAAATCTTGATGAGATAGCAATTATTGGTTCGGCTGGATTTTTACTTATATTTGCACTCGTTAATTTCTCTGCATTTAAACTTTCAAACACAATAAAAGCAAATAAATTTATAACAGCGGCATCTACACTCATAAGTATTAGTGCTTTATTTACTTTAGTACTTCATACTTATACAAACAATCCACGAGCAATATATGTATTTATAGCTTTTATACTTATAAGTATTTTGTTTGAACTAATTTATGGAAGATTTGTGCGTGGACATTTTTTCAAAAGAAAATACTAATCAAGGGAAAATAATGACAAAAATATTTCTTTCAACTACATTACTACTTCTAATATTTGCTGGGTGTGAACAAGAAAATAAACCTAAATTAGATGGAGAAAAACTACTAGAACAAAAATGTTCACAGTGTCATAACATAAAACTACCACCTGAGAGTTTTGAAGATGAAAAAGCACCACCGATGATGGCTGTTTCTTTTCATATAAAAGATTTTATACAAACTAGCAATGATAGTGAGCGCATACCAAAAGCAATAGAGTTTATAAAAGATTATGTTATAAATCCAAGTGCTTCAAAATCATTTTGTGATAAAAAAAGTTTACAAACTTATGGCGTAATGCCATCACAAAAAGGCAATGTAACTCAAGATGAACTTCAAGCAATAGCTGAGTATATGCTAAATCATTTTAGTATTGAAAATCTTACCCAAGCTCAAGATATACAAAATAAACTAAATAAAATGGCTCCAGGACAAAGACTTGCTATAAAGTATAACTGTCTAGGTTGTCATAAAATAAACAAAGATTTAGTAGGACCATCATTTAGTAAAATTGCTAAAAAATACAGCACAAATCTTGAAACTATTCAAAACAGCATAAAGAACGGAAGCTCAAAAAAATGGGATACATCTCATGGTAGAATTATGCCTAACTTTAAAGATAAAATATCTAAACAAGATATTACAACTTTAGCTAATTGGATTAAGGCTCAGGAGTAATTACACCACTATAATACCTTAGCATTTTATAACTAGAGTCATCTTTTTTTATAGTTTTAAATATTCTTT
>Ga0256827_10002187_pt1 | contig 12625 bp, 8 predicted proteins | sample CV84metaG_FD_185977 | JGI IMG/M metagenome (GOLD analysis project Ga0256827, IMG submission 185977) | Hydrothermal vent microbial communities from East Pacific Rise, Pacific Ocean - CV84 | ecosystem: Environmental > Aquatic > Marine > Hydrothermal vents | place: Pacific Ocean: East Pacific Rise... | reverse complement strand
TAAACTTACTGAATAACCTGAATAATCATCAGCAGCTTCACCATCAATATCTTGTCCTACTTGAGTCCATGTACCACTTATATTTTCATATATTCTAACTTGTCCTGCATCAGAACCATTATCATCATTTCCATAAGCACCAATAGCTACAATAGAACCATCAGAACTTAAACTTACTGATTGACCTGATTCATCATCAGCAGCTTCTCCATTAATATCTTGTCCTATTTGCGTCCATATCCCAGATATATTTTCATATATTCTAACTTGTCCTGCATCAGAACCATTATCATCATTTCCATAAGCACCAATAGCTACAATAGAACCATCAGAACTTAAACTTACTGAAGATCCTGATTTATCGCCAGCAGCTTCACCTTCAATATCTTGTCCTATTTGAGTCCAAGTACCACTTATATTTTTATATATTCTTACTTGTCCTGCATTAGCATAACTACTTCCATCATTTTCAGGAGATCCAATAGCTACAATAGAACCATCAGAACTTAGGCTTACTGAATATCCTGAATGATCATCAACAGCTTCACCATCAATATCTTGTCCTATTTGAGTCCATATACCACTTATATTTTTATATATTCGTACATGTCCTGAATTAGAACCATTTCCATCATTCCAATCTGCCCCAATAGCTACAATAGAACCATCAGAACTTAAACTTACAGAACATCCTGACTCATCATTATTAGCTTCTGCTATAATATCTTGTCCTATTTGAGTTTGTGCATTTGTTATTATACTTATAAAAAGTACTGCTAAAACTAAAATTGCTTTTTTCATCTCTTTGTATTTTAATTAGCTTGTTTTAAGTAAATTACAATCAAAGGTAATATTATTATTATTTTAAACAAAAAAAATAATAGTATTCTTTACTCTGAGTTTGAACAAAATACAAATGATTATTAATTTCTTCATTCAAAAGTATACTTCGCTACACTCAGCATGACAACAATAATTAAAACAGTTTAACAATACAAGCATTTATCAATAGAACAATTTAACAATTAAATTACTATATTTGCAAAATTCAGAAAAAGAGGCGAAAAAATGAGTAAATTTAATGAGTATAAGCAGTTTGACTTATCAGCGATAAACAAAGAAATATCTGATTTGTGGGAGAAAGAAAATACTTTCGAAAAAAGTATATCGGAACGCGAAGGAAAAAAGCCATTTGTATTTTACGAAGGACCACCATCGGCAAACGGAAAGCCGGGCATACATCACGTAATGGCACGAACAATCAAAGATATTTTTTGTCGCTACAAAACGCAAGACGGTTTTCAAGTAAAGCGTAAAGCCGGTTGGGATACTCACGGTTTACCTATTGAGTTAAGTGTTGAGAAAAGTCTCGGTATCACAAAAGAAGATATCGGCAAAAAAGTTTCTGTTGACGATTACAATCGAGCTTGTCGCGAAGATGTGATGAAATATACCGACCTTTGGGAAGATTTAACAAAGCAAATGGGATATTGGGTTGATATGAACGACCCGTATATCACTTACGATAATCGCTATATTGAAACTCTTTGGTATTTACTTAAACAACTGTATAACAAGAATTTACTTTACAAAGGATATACAATTCAGCCATTTTCGCCTGCTGCCGGAACAGGTTTAAGTACTCACGAACTTAACCAACCGGGTTGCTACAAAGATGTAAAAGATACTACCGCAGTAGCACAATTTAAACTTATCAAGAACGAAAAATCAGAATTTTTATTCGATAATGATTTTGCTAATGATGTTCATTTTATTGCTTGGACAACAACACCTTGGACATTACCATCGAACACAGCATTAGCTCTTGGTTCTGGTATCACTTATGTGAAAGTTGCAAGTTTTAATCAATACACAGGTGAAAAAATAATTGTAATCTTAGCAAAAGATAGAGTATCAGCATATTTCAAAGCTGAGAATGCAGAACTTGATTTTGCAGAATACAAAAAAGGCGACAAAAAAATTCCTTTTAAAGTATTAGCCGAATACAAAGGCAAAGATTTAGAAGGCATTTCTTACGAACAATTAATCCCTTGGGTTAAACCCGATGGCGATGCATTCCGTATTATTTTAGGAGATTTTGTAACCACCGAAGACGGTACTGGAATTGTACATATTGCCCCAACTTTTGGTGCCGATGATGACCGCGTTGCAAAAGCAGCAGGGATTGTTCCTCTTATACTTATCGACAAAGAAGATACTCGTCAGCCAATGGTTGATAAGCAAGGTCGTTTCTTTAGAATTGAAGATTTAGACGAGAATTTTATTAAAGATTATCTTAACAAAGAAAAATATGCAGAGTATGCAGGGCGATATGTTAAAAACGCCTACGATACTACGTTAGACGAAAAAGCACCTACACTTGATGTTGATTTAGCAGTTATGCTAAAATTAGATAATAAAGCATTTAAGGTAGAAAAACACGAGCATAATTACCCACATTGCTGGCGTACAGATAAACCTGTATTATACTACCCGTTAGATAGTTGGTTTATCAAAACAACTGAATATAAAGAACGTATGTTCGAGTTAAATAAAACAATAAATTGGAAACCACAATCAACAGGAACAGGTAGATTTGGTAAGTGGTTAGAAAACTTACAAGATTGGAATTTATCTCGTTCTAGATATTGGGGAACTCCACTGCCAATTTGGGTTAGCGAGGACAAAGCAGAAAAAATATGCATTGGTTCTGTAGAGGAACTTTACAATGAGATTGAAAAATCGGTTGAAAAGGGATTTATGAAAGAAAATCCATTTAAAGCAAAAGGTTTTATTGTAGGAGATTATTCTAAAGAAAACTATGAAAAAATTGACTTACACCGTCCGTATGTTGACGATATTTATTTGGTATCGGAAACAGGGCAAAAATTAACTCGCGAACTAGACCTTATTGATGTTTGGTTCGATAGTGGCGCAATGCCTTACGCACAATTGCACTATCCATTTGAAAATAAAGAATTAATTGACAATAAGGAATATTATCCTGCTGATTTTATTGCCGAAGGTGTTGACCAAACTCGTGGTTGGTTCTTTACGCTTCACGCGATATCTACCATGTTATTCGATGGTGTGGCATATAAAAATATTATTTCAAACGGTTTGGTTTTAGACAAAAAAGGTCTGAAAATGTCGAAGCGTTTAGGCAATGGTGTTGACCCATTTTCAACAATAGAAAAATTTGGCTCTGACCCATTACGTTGGTATATGGTTACAAACGCACAGCCTTGGGATAATCTAAAGTTTAATGTCGAAGGTGTTGATGAGGTTCGTCGCAAGTTTTTCGGCACACTTTATAACACATATTCATTCTTTTCGCTTTATGCTAATGTTGATGGGTTTGATTTTTCTGAGGCAGAAATTCCTGTTGAAAAACGTCCTGAGATTGACCGATGGATAATTTCTTTATTGAACTCTTTAGTAAAAGAAGTTAAAGAAAGCTACGAAACATACGAGCCAACAAAAGCAGGTAGAGCAATACAAAATTTTGTTACAGAAAACTTAAGTAACTGGTATGTTCGCCTTAACAGAAAACGTTATTGGGGTGGCGAGTATAACGAAGATAAAATTGGTGCATATCAAACTCTTTACACTTGTTTAGAAACAATTTCGCAATTAATGGCACCAATATCACCATTTTATGCAGAAAAACTTTATGGTGATTTAACTTCGGCAACAAATCGAAATAAGCAATCAGTACATTTGGCAAAATTCCCAGAATTTGATGAGAAGTTGATTGATAAATCTTTGGAAGAACGCCAAGAGATTGCACAAAAGGTTTCGTCTATGGTGCTTGGCTTACGAAGAAAAGTTAGCTTGAAGGTTCGTCAGCCATTGCAAAAAATTATGATCCCTATTTTGGATAGTAATTTCGAAAATCAAATAAGTAAAGTAAAAGATTTAATTTTATCTGAGGTAAATGTAAAAGAATTAGAATTCTTAACAGAAACTTCGGGTGTTTTGATTAAAAAGATCAAGCCAAACTTTAAAACTTTAGGACCAAAATACGGAAAACACATGAAATTTATTGCTGGTGAATTAGCAAAATTCGAGCAAGAAGATATTGCAAAAATCGAAAGTGATCAACAATATATTTTGAACAATGCAGGCGATGAAATTATTTTGACAATGGAAGATGTTGAAATAATATCGGAAGACATTCCAGGTTGGTTAGTTGCAAACGACGGCAAATATACTGTAGCACTTGATGTTACAATAACCGACGAGTTAAAACAAGAAGGTATTGCTCGTGAATTTATAAATAGAATTCAAAATTTCAGAAAAGATTTAGGATTTGAAGTTGTTGATAGAATTTTAATAAAAATTGGAAAACAAGACGAAATAAACGATGCAATTTTAAATTATAAAGATTATATTGCAACTCAAACATTAGCTGATGAAATAATTTTATCAGAAAATGTAGAACAAAACGAAGAGTTTCTCGTAGAAATTGAAAATAACGTGAAAACCTACATTAAGATTGAGAAAAAATAGAAAGGATTAAAGATGGAAGAAAAAACTAGATATAGCGAAGATGAACTGCAAGAGTTTAAAGAAATTATTATAGAAAAATTAACTAAGGCAAAAGAAGATTTTGATATTTTACGCCAATCTATTGATAATAGTTCGGGTAACGATACTCAAGATACATCGCCAACTTTTAAAGTTTTAGAAGAAGGTGCTGCTGTACTATCTAAAGAAGAAGCAAGTCGTTTGGCTATGCGTCAACAAAAATTTATTCAGCATTTAGAGGCTGCTCTTGTAAGAATTGAAAACAAAACTTATGGTATTTGCAGAGAGACAGGCAAACTTATTTCTAAAGAAAGATTAAGAGCTGTGCCACATGCTACTCTAAGTATTGATGCTAAAAATAACAGGAGATAATATTAGATATTAAAAAAATAACCCTCCAAAAGTTTTAAAACTTTTGGAGGGTTTGTGTTATATAATGTTTTATAATACTTTTGCAGCTCATAATATTTACATTAAATGAATAAACTTACCAAAGCAGGGATTTTTGTATTATTAATTCTAATACTTGATCAAGCATTAAAAATTTGGATAAAAACTAATATGTATCTCGGACAAGAGTATCATATTTTTGGTGATTGGTTTATTATACATTTTACCGAAAACAACGGAATGGCTTTTGGCTTTGAACTTGGTGGTGAATTTGGCAAAATTGCATTAAGTATTTTTAGAATTATTGCTGTTGGGTTTATTGGATATTATATCTACAAATTATCAAAAACAAAAGCTGCAACAGGCTATATACTAAGCATATCTGGCATCTTTGCTGGAGCAATGGGTAATATTTTAGATAGTGCTTTTTATGGAGTTATCTTCAACAGAAGTTCTTACGCAAATATTGCAGAAACTTTTCCGCAAGATGGTGGATATGCTCCTTTTCTTTATGGGAAAGTTGTAGACATGTTTTATTTCCCATTAATTAATGGTCACTTCCCTGATTGGATTCCTATTTGGGGTGGCGAAGATTTCCTATTTTTCAGACCTGTTTTTAATGTTGCCGATGCATCTATAACTGTTAGTGTTATAGTTATAATTTTATTTTACAGATCAAATTTGAAAAAATAAATCTTTTTTTACTTCCTAGTTTAGTTTTTTCGTTACTTTTGATTTAAAATATCTAATTTAATGGAAGGATATATCCAAGTAATTGCCAATATTATATTAATCTCTTTTGTAATTGTTTTCTTGCTCTTTGCATACACATTTATTAAAGAAAATGAAAAACGAGCGGCCTTTATATCGGTTATAATAGCAAGTCTTTTATCATTATTGATATTATTTTTCACATTTGCTTTTTCTTCAAGCGAAATTCCATACATAGTGATAATTTCAATCACACTTATTGTTTCTTTAGTATTTATCATCCCACTAAAAAATAAAATAAAAACTAAACCTGGTGTTGTGAGAACTCCATTTGATGAAAGAGATATAATGTTTTCTAGAATGGAACTTAAAGAAGGAACAACAAAGTTTGAGGAGTATTATAAAAACAATCCAGACAAGAAAATACTTGATGATAAATTTAGACTAAAACCCGGTTTATTATCAAAAGATTCTACCGAATATCACAAATATAAATTTGCAAGTACCGATGCAAATTTTGACACAGTAAATAGCTTTATTCCTATTATTGATGAAATCAAAACAAAAGAACAACAGAAAATTGAGCCAAAAGAATTGACTAATTATATTAATAAATGGCTTAAACAAATTGGTGCAATCAATGTAGGCATAACTGAATTAAAAGCACATCATTTATATAGTATTAAAGGACGTGGAAAACATTATGGAGAACCTATAACAAACAAGCATAAGTTTGCAATTGCATTTATAGTTGAAATGGATAAAGACATGATTGATACAGCACCAAAAGCTGAAACAATTATGGAATCATCGCAACAATACTTAGAAGCAGCAAAGATTGCTGCACAATTAACACACTTTATTAGAAACTTGGGTTATTCTGCAAAACCACATTTTGATGGCAATTATGATCTTATATGCCCAGTTGTTGCAAAAGATGCAGGTTTAGGCGAGTTTGGTCGTATGGGTTTGTTAATGACACCTGAGCTTGGTCCTAGAGTTAGAATTGCTGTAGTTACAACAAATATCCCTTTAAATACAAACAAGTATAAATACGAACCAAGTATTGCAGATTTTTGTACAATTTGTAAGAAATGCGCAGACAATTGCCCATCAAATGCAATTTCGTTTGATAAAATGAAAGATGAAGCTGGTGTTATGCGTTGGATAATAAATCACGAAGCTTGTTTTACTTATTGGAATATAACAGGTACAGATTGTGGTAAATGTATTCAAGTTTGCCCTTTTTCTCATCCAAGTAATACTATGCATAATTTTATCAGAAAAGGAATAAAAAACTCCTATCTATTTGGACAAGTTGCTCTACAAATGGATGATTTATTTTATGGTAGAAAACCTAATATAAAAATTAATAGGACTTTATAAAGTTTATTCAACTTCAATAATATCCTTTACTACAAAGGCTTCTGGATATTCAATAGCAATTTCCTGTAATAATTTTAATGCATCAGATTGTTCTCTAAAATCACCAACCCTAACCTTAAAATACGGTGCTTTATATTCTATGTGTGCTTTAATATCTTTATGTGTTGAAATGAACTTAGCTCTTGCTTCAGTTGCTAGCCTTTGTGCTGATTTGCTTGAACCAAAAAATATTTGAATTCTATAACCATGAACACCTTCCTTTTTTGCAAAAGATTTCATGTGTTTCTCCATTTGCAATCTTATTGTAGGACTTTCATATATCTTTACAGTTCCACCAGAATTTTCTTGTAAATCAGTAAAAATATTAGATTTTTCACTCGTTTCGTCTTGCGAAAAACTATTATTCGACAGCAGAATAAAGCTAAGTAATATAAAAATTTGTTTAATCATAATCGATTGCAATTTACAAAAATATATTTAAACGGGCAATAATGCCCATTTTACAACGACTATCTAACAACTCTAACAGCACAGTTCCTACACAAAGAAAGTTCTCCATTTAATCTTCTACGTGTTAAATCCTCAAGATTATTGCGTAAAGAAGGAATCTTAACCTCTTTAATCACATCATAAGCAAAAGCATAAAGCAATAACATACGAGCTTCCTTAAAAGGGATTCCACGTGCACGCATATAAAACATTGCTTCTTCATCTAACTGACCAATTGTTGCACCATGCGAACATTTTACATCATCAGCATAAATAATTAGTTGCGGTTTTGTTTTAACTTTTGCGGTTTCAGATAATAATATATTATTATTGGTTTGCTCTGCTATAGTGTTTTGCGCATCTTTTGCAACATAAACTTCGCCATTGAAAGCAGCTGTTGCAGTATGGTCTAGTACATTTTTAAATAATTGCTTTGATGTGCAATTTGGTTTAGAATGATTGATAAAAAGTGAGTTATCTGTATGCTGCGAATGGTCTGGTAAAGCAAGCCCGTAGATATTATTCTCACAACCTTCACCGTTCATTTCAACAAACACGTTGTTTCTTATAAAACCGCTCAACAAAGAAAATACACCGCTCAAATATCTTGAATCTCTTTCTTGATGGACATAAGTTGCAGCTAAATTATTTGCTTCGTTATGTTGATTCTGAAGTTTATAAAACTCGAATTCGGCATTTTCGCCAAGATAAATCTCAGTAACAGTATTTGTTAAAAATTCTGCAGAAGCCAAAGAATCATCACATAAAATAAATTCTGTTTTACTTCCCTTTTCTGCTACAATAAGATTTCGTGTATTTGAAAAATAACCCTTTTCATCTATCAATAAATCAACAATTTGAATTGGCTTATCAACAATAACATTTTTAGGAATATAAATGAAAATCCCATCTTGAGCAAAGGCAGTATTTAGGTTTGTTAAATTATCGTTTCTTGTACTTGCATATTTATTGTAATGCTTCTCAAATATTTCAGGGTATTCTTGTGAAGCCTCAATCATACTTCCAATAATAACACCATTATCCAACTTTTTAACTCTTTCTTTTTCAAAATATTTTCCACGAGAAAGAACTGTTAAATGAGAATCTAGACTTAAAACATCACATTTAAAAATATCATCTATATTAATGTTTAGCTCAATTGGTTTAAAAGAGACATTATATTCTTTACTAAAAACCGTAGATAAATCGGAATATTTATAATCTTCATCCTTTTTTGTAGGAATACCTTGCTTCTTAAATTTTGCAAAAGCTTCGCTTCTATGTTTGTTTAGTGCATCAGACGAATATTCATTTATATCGTCGATATTTGCCTTAAACAAATCAAAAAGATCGGTATTGTATTTTTTGTTATCCATTTTTTTATTTTTTATTTATGTTTGTTTATTAAATGTCAAGAACAAGGCTTTCGAAGGCTTTAATTTATGAGTTTACAATAGTAAATGATTTAAATTAAAGTTGAGAATAACGCAGTTATTGGCATTTAATATCAAACATTGTCAACTTGTTTTTTAATCCAATCATAACCCTTCTCTTCCAACTCAAATGCAAGTTCTTTTCCTGCTGTTTTCACAATTCTTCCGTTATAAAGAATATGCACAACATCTGGTACAATAAAATCTAAAAGGCGTTGGTAGTGAGTAATAACAACGGTTGCAGTATCAGGTTTTTTAAGCTTGTTAACTCCATTTGCAACAATCCTAAGTGCATCAATATCTAAACCAGAATCTGTTTCATCTAAAATCGCAAATTTTGGTTCTAACATTGCCATCTGAAAAATCTCGTTCTTTTTCTTTTCTCCACCCGAGAAACCTTCGTTAACTGAACGGTTTGTAAGTTTCGAATCTATCTCTACTAAATCTTTCTTTTCGCGCATAAGTTTTAAAAAGGCAGAAGCATTTAATGGCTCTAAACCTTGTGCTTTGCGTTGCTCATTAACAGCAGTTTTAATAAAATTAACCATACTAACTCCAGGTATTTCAACAGGATATTGAAATCCTAGAAAAATCCCTGCTGCAGCACGCTCTTCTACTGACATCTCAAGCAAGTTTTTACCATTGTAAATTATTTCACCTTCGGTTACTTCGTAATCTTCGCGACCAGCAATAACTGCCGAAAGCGTACTTTTTCCAGAACCATTTGGTCCCATTATAGCATGAACTTCGCCTACTTTTATTTCGAGATTTATTCCGTTAAGAATTTGTTTCCCGTTTATTGATGCCTTTAAATTCTTTATTTTTAACATAATTGTTAGATTTTAGATATTAGACTATATCTTATTTTTTACTTTATACTTTTACTCTGTTTAACCAACGCTTCCTTCTAAGCTGATTTGCAATAGCTTTTGTGCTTCAACGGCAAATTCCATTGGCAATTTACTTAAAACTTCTTTTGCGTAACCATTTACTATTAAACCAATTGCATCCTCGGTTGGTATTCCTCGTTGGTTGCAATAGAATATTTGATCTTCGCTAATTTTAGAAGTTGTAGCTTCATGTTCTGCTATTGCAGTATTATTATCAATTTCGATATACGGATATGTATGTGCACCACAAGTGCTACCTAGCAATAGGGAATCGCATTGAGAAAAATTACGTGCATTATCTGCTTTTTTTGTAATCTTCACCAAACCACGATACGAGTTGTTACTCTTACCTGCCGAAATACCTTTACTAATTATGGTAGATTTGGTATTCTTACCCATGTGTATCATCTTAGTCCCAGTGTCGGCTTGCTGATAATTATTTGTAACAGCTACAGAATAAAACTCACCAATAGAATTATCACCTTTTAGTATTGTACTTGGGTATTTCCAAGTAATTGCCGAACCTGTTTCTACTTGTGTCCAAGATAGCTTTGAATTATTTCCATAACAAATACCTCGTTTTGTTACAAGATTAAAAATCCCTCCTTTTCCTTCTTTGTTTCCAGGATACCAGTTCTGAACTGTAGAGTATTTAACCTCAGCATTTTCGTGAATATAAATTTCTACAACTGCTGCATGTAACTGGTTTTCATCACGCTGTGGTGCTGTACAACCTTCTAAATATGACACAAAACTACCTTCGTCAGCAATAATTAAAGTACGTTCAAATTGTCCTGTATTCTCAGCATTTATTCTAAAATACGATGATAATTCCATAGGTGAACGAACTCCTTTTGGAATATACACAAAAGAGCCATCGCTAAAAACAGCTGAATTTAATGCTGCAAAATAATTATCGTTATATGGAACAACAGAGCTTAAATATTTTTTCACTAAATCTGGGTAATCTTTTACTGCATCGCTAAAGGAACAGAAAATTATTCCAAGTTCTGCAAGTTTTTCTCGGAAAGTAGTTTTTACCGAAACACTATCAATAACAGCATCTACAGCAACACCAGAAAGCATTTTTTGCTCGTCGAGTGGAATGCCCAGTTTCTCAAAAGTTTCTCTTAATTCGGGATCCACCTCATCCATACTTTCGAGTTTCTTCTTTGGCTTTGGCTCTGAATAAAATATAATATCTTGATATTTTATTTCTGGAATATCTAAATGAGCCCAATTTTTCATTTCGTGCTCTTTCCACCAATTAAATGCTTTTAATCTATATTCTAAAAGCCATTCTGGTTCATTTTTTTTTGCAGATATTGTTCTTACAGTTTCCTCAGTTAAACCAACTTTTATTTGTTCGTCGTTTAAATCTGATGAGAAACCATATTTATATTCGCTCTCGGTTACTTCGCCTATTATTTTATCTTCTTCTTTCATTTTAAACAGATTGCAACTTAATAAAACACAATAAGTTATAATTCAATATAGAAATATTCTAAATTATTACAAATATATGCAAGTAAAAGATAAGTACAAAGGAAAAATCTTTAATAAAACAAAAATATTTAAAGAAAAAACCTAAACTTATTTGGAATGATTATAACTAATATGTACTTTTATATCAAATAAAAAAATATGAAAAACTCTAAGATATATAAAAGATTATTTGAACATAACCATTGTGAGTATTCTGATATAACTTGTAGAATAACCAGTAACACTTCTTTAATAATAGCTTTTACAACATTTATTGTATATTTTGTAATACTTTTAAGAAATATATTAATAGGTTTAAAATATGAGCCATTTGATATAGAAAGACTTCTTTTTGTATCATTGTTTAATTTTGCAGCATATTTTTTACATAAAAAAGGATATAAAATATTAGCCAAAGAATTAATTGTAATACCGTTATTATTTTTTCTTGTTTATTATCCTTTATTTCTTTCTTTATTAACTTTAGATGTTAATTTATTATATGCAATATTTATTGTACTCTTGGGGACTATTTCTCAATTAATATTTGATTATGAAAAAGAAAGGTCATATTATATTGTAAGTTTAATAATATTATTATTATCATTATATTATACAGATATTATATACGATTATTATAATCCTCAAATTAGTGTTTCGAAAGTATTAGGGAATGATTTATTTATTGTGAAATTAGGTTATATTGTTGTTTTTATTATAATAAATTATATAATCTACTCGGTATTAAATAAATATAGAGATAGCTTAAAAAAAGAAAAGAAATACATTACAGAAATTGAAGAAAAAAATGAGGTTTTAGATAAAAATAATATTGAATTAAAAGAGTATAAAGAAGAAATTCAATTACAAAATGAAGAGTTGCAAACATACCTAGAAGAAATTCGTTCTCAGCGAGATAGAATTGAAGATAAGAACAACGAAATAATTAAAAGTATAACCTATGCTAGAAAAATTCAGAAATCATTAATTCCTCAGAGTAAAATATTATACTCTTATTTTAACGATTTTTTTATTTACAACAAACCAAAAGATATTTTAAGTGGCGACTTTTATTGGACAACTGTTTATGAAGACAAGGTTATTGTAGCTGTTGCTGATTGTACCGGACACGGTGTTCCTGCTGCATTATTAAGTGTTCTTGGCATATCAATGCTAAATGAAATTACGCTCAAATACGAGGGCTTAACTGCAGGAGAAATCTTAGACCAATTAAAAATTGGAGTAGTTACCGCATTGTCTCATTCTCATAACGAAGATAAGTCAAAAGATGGAATGGATATTTCATTGATT
>Ga0256827_10002186_pt1 | contig 12625 bp, 9 predicted proteins | sample CV84metaG_FD_185977 | JGI IMG/M metagenome (GOLD analysis project Ga0256827, IMG submission 185977) | Hydrothermal vent microbial communities from East Pacific Rise, Pacific Ocean - CV84 | ecosystem: Environmental > Aquatic > Marine > Hydrothermal vents | place: Pacific Ocean: East Pacific Rise... | reverse complement strand
TAAAGTGGAACAGAAGGCTTTGAAGTTGACGGCTAAGTATAAAAAATATTCTGTAGAGTATCGTGGTTTTTCTTTGGAAGATATGTAATTTTCATATAGCTATTATTTTTTTAATCTTCGTATGTAAATACATTTATTTCAAATTTCTAGTAATGTGTTCATCTTATAAAGCCTACTTTAGCTTTATAAGTGTGCAGAGAGAGACTATTTTACCCCTTTAACATGTTGTGCAATCAGATGAATAGCCATTCCATAAGATGTAGAGTTGTTATATCTGGTTAAAACTCTAAAGTTTTTTCCACCCATCCAAATATCATCATGGTCACTGTTTCTAGTTTTTAGTAGGTAGGCTTTTTTCTCATTAAAAGCCTCTATAGGTTTAATACCCATTTTTTTTAGATAGCTTAGAGAGTATCTCTTCTTATGACTAGTTCTAAGTTTTTTAAATCGTTTTCCTGTAAAATTAGTTGGTACAGCAACTACACCACCCTTTTTCCATCCTTTAGAGTGCATAAATTTAGCAATAACTCCAACACAATCTTCTAAATCCCATGGGTCTCTGACTCCATCTCCATTATAGTCCATTGCATATCGGCGTTGTACAGATGGAACTTGTTGTACTGCACCCATTGCACCTGCAAATGAACCATATTGGCTATATATATCTCGGTTCTCTTCTCGCATTAACAAAAATAGGTTCTTAAACTCCGATTTAAAAAACTTTTTCATACGGTTTTTATGAAAAGCAAGGGTAGCCAAAGAATCAAGCACTCGGTAGTCACCAGTGTATGTACCATATTTACTCTCTACACCCATAAAACCTACAATGTAATCCATATCAATATTATACTCTTTTTCGGCACGTTGTAAAATTTGGTAGTAGTCTCGTTTAAAATTTTCTGCTTTTTGCATTGTCTCTGGGTCTAGTACATGGTCTTTGTAACGCTCCCAACTTCCATTGGTGGTGTTTATTTTATATTTTCCTGTGTATCTATCAAGAGTCTCTTTGTCTAGCATGGCATTGGCTAAGACCTCTTCTATATAACTTCTTTTAAAGTGGTTTCTTTTAACCATCATATTGACAAAGTTTTTTACCTCTCTTTTTTCTAAAAAATTATAAGGAACAGGAGGAAGTGGCTCTTTAGGTTCAGATGCCACAAGGAGTAGGGGGATAAATAGGGTTAGTGTTAATCGTTTAAATATTTTCATGGTAAAAATCATAGCATAAAATTTATACTTTTTATGTCGGGATTAGGGTATCTCGACTATAATTAGTTTGGTTTATTAGATTTATGATGAGGTTATATTTTTATCATCCCAGCTTCAACTAAAAATGGCGAAGCCCTAAAGTCCAGTTTTTTAACTTTATCATATTTTGCAAATGATAGATATAATCTCTCTTTTGCCCGTGTAACAGCCACATAAAATAAGCGTCTCTCTTCGTCTAGGCTTCCACCTTTTCCCATTAGTTTTGTGTTGGGAAAACGCCCATCCATAAGGTCAACAACATAGACCTCGGTAAACTCTAGACCTTTACTGGCATGGATACTTAATAGATTTACTCCATCGCCTTCACTAAGCTCATTTCCACCTAGAACCATTGCATTTACAAAACGTCTTGTCTCTTGGTAGTGAGATGCTAAATCGCTTAAAAGTCTTGCTTTTCTTGCTATTCTCTCTTTTGCTAATTTTTTTCTCTCTTCATCAACCTCTCCTGATTTGAGTTTACCTCTTTGTGTTGCCAAGATATTAACAACATATTGATATAGTGGAGAGTTAATCAATTTTATAAGAAGAGTTTTTGGCTGTTTTACATGATTTATAGATTGTATAAACTCATGAACTTTTACAAAAAACTCTAACCCCTCTCCTGTTAGTTTTGGATGTTTTAAAATAGGGTGTGAACGTATTCTATCACTTATATTTATATGTGCAAACCTTGTGATTGAACCTATCTCTGTATCATCATCAAAAAGCCCTAGTTGCAGATTTTTATTTGGGTTTAGCTTTGGTAAATTAAAGACTTTTGGGTGCATTATCCCCATAAATAGGTTACCCTCTCCAAAGTGTACAAAACATTCAAACATCTCTTTTGATAAGGCTGAACCAATACCTTTCCCATATTCAAAAATATGGATAAAAGCCATCATATCTTTTGGGTTGACCAGTAATGCACAAATATCAAGTAGAAACTTAACCTCTTTTGCCTCGAAAAAGCTATTTCCACCCTTTCTTTTTGAGGGTATTCCCATCTCTCTTAAACTCGCCTCAATTCCATCAGCCGAGGCGTTATTTCTAAAGATTACAGCAATATCATTAACAGGTGTATAGCTCTGTTTAATGGTTCTGGCTATAGATTGGTATTGGTCAAAGAGTTCATTATATCGTAGTAGTTTTGGTGGTTGATGTTTTCCAATTTTTGTTACTACCAACTTTTTGGGATAGATTCGTTCATTTCGTTCAATTACACGATTTGCCAATGATAAAATACTCGCCGAAGAGCGATAGTTTTTATCTAGTGTAAATACTGTAGCATTGCTATATCGTTTTCCAAAGGTAGCAATATTTTGAATGTTTGCTCCATTAAAAGCGTAGATACTCTGGTCATAATCACCTACACAAAATAGAGATTTTGGAGTCATAGCATCAATTAAAGCACTCTGTAAAGTGTTTGTATCTTGGTACTCATCTACCAAAACTTCAACTAAATCTCTGCCATGTTCAAGTAGATGGCTTCGCATTTTTAAGAGTAAATCGTTAAAAGAGACAAAGCCATACTTCTCTTTTGTCACTTCAAACTCATCTATAATATTCATATAAATATCAATAAGTGGTCTATGATCGGGGTATTTTTCTAAAAACCAGACATCAAAACCATCTAAAGAAGCATTTTGGTACAAGCTATATTGTTCATATAGATAGGTTGCAGAAAAGGCTTCGGTATCAAGGTTTAGCCGTTTTATTTGACGTTTTTCATAGACTGAACGAAAAAGGGTTTTAAGTTCACTGGGTTGTTTGAGCGTAACTTGGCTATTCATCTCTTTGAGCCATCGGTAGCTAACAGCATGAAATGTACCTGATTCTATTTTTTTAACCACAGTTGGTGGAAAATATCGACCGACTCTTGCCAACATCTCTCCCGCAGCTTTGTTGGTAAATGTAAGTAACAATATTTTGGATGGGTCTGCTCCGTTATGAAGCAGGTGACCAATTCGACCGACAATGGTAGAAGTTTTTCCTGTGCCTGCCGAAGCGATAATTAGATTATTTCCAACAGGTGCAGTTGCAGCACTTAGCTGCTCCTTATTAAGCGTGCTAAGTGGCATATATTATTGACCAATAATGTAGTAAGTTGGTTTTTTTGCTACTTTTTCTAGTTCTATTTTATATTTATTTGCCCAACCCTCTACAAGGTTTCTAAACTCTTCGTCAATCTCTTTAGATAGCTCTTGATTATGTTTAATCTTGAATACATCTTTTGAGTTAGATAGAGCAACAAATCCTTTTAAATGAGCAAGTTGATCATGAAGGGCTAGTATATGTTTTGAAAAATTATTAAATCCATTTGTATTATTTATAATCTTTTCCATATGTTTAATGGAAGGTTCAGTTTTTGTATATCCTAATTGAGATAATAGAGCTTCTGGCGTTAAATTAATGTCCATTTATTTCCTTTAATTTTTAATAATGTAACATCTAACTTTATCTAAATTCAGGTTTATATCTGTTTAGAGATTTTATCTAATTTTGGATAAGATTACATCTTAATAAAAATTAAATATATGGATAAATTATAAATGGACTATTTACAAATAAAGGGTGGAGCTAAACTCTCTGGCTCTATTCAAATCTCTGGTGCTAAAAACTCTGCTCTTCCTGTTATAGCTGCAACAATTCTTTCTGATAAACCTGTTACTTTAACCAATCTACCTAATGTTGTTGATATTAGAACACTTCTTAAGCTTTTGGGTATTTTAGGTGGAACAGTTGAGCATAACAAAACAGTAGCTAAAATAGATAATGGAACAATGAATTCTACTAAAGCAGTTTATGAAATTGTCTCTCAGATGAGAGCCTCTATTTTGGTTCTTGGTCCTCTTTTAGCACGTTTTGGTGAGTGTGAAGTTAGTCTTCCAGGGGGGTGTGCAATTGGTCAACGTCCAATAGATTTACACCTAAAGGCTCTTGAGGCTATGGGTGCAAAGATAGAGATAAAAGGTGGATATGTAAGAGCCGAAGCTCCAAATGGTTTGCAAGGTACACGAATTGTTTTTGATAAAATTACGGTTGGTGGAACAGAGAATATTATTATGGCTGCATCTTTGGCTCATGGAACAACAACTATTGTTAATTCAGCTAAAGAGCCAGAAATTGTACAACTTTGTGAGATGATAGCTGATGCAGGGGTCAAGATTGAAGGAATTGGAACTTCTGAAATTATAATAGAGGGAACAGGGCAAAAACCTTTAAATTTTAAAGAGGTAGAGATTATTCCAGACCGAATAGAGGCGGGAACATATCTTTGTGCTGCTGCAATTACTGCCTCTAGAATTACATTAGAGAAGGTTAATGCAGATCATATTCAAGCTTCAATGGATAAACTAGAATCAATGGGATGTGTTTTTGAGATAGAAGAGGATAAAATTACAATTTGTGGAAAAGAGCGTCTGAAACCTGTTAGTTTGATTACCACTGAATACCCAGGTTTCCCAACCGATATGCAGGCACAGTTTATGGCAGTATCTATTATGGCTATAGGAGAATCAGTGGTAGAAGAGAGACTTTTTGAGAATCGTTTTATGCATGTGAGTGAGTTAAATCGTTTGGGTGCAGATATTTGGTTAAAGGGTAATATAGCTGCTGTTAGACCTGTTGCAGAGTTAAACGGAGCAGATGTAATGGCAACTGATTTACGTGCCAGTTCAGCACTTGTCTTGGCAGGGTTGGTTGCAAATGGTACAACTAATGTGCATAGAATCTATCATTTAGATAGAGGTTATGACAATTTAGAGGGTAAATTGGCATCATTAGGAGCAGATATTAATCGTTTGAGTGAGTAGCTATTAAGTAATAAAACAAGCTTTATTATTTAGGCTTGTTTCAAAAATTTTTCTAGCTCTTGAGCATTGGTATGAGATTTTATTGTTTTACAATAGCGTTGATATTGAGTCTCTTCTGTAAAGGCAAAAGGGATTGCTCCACTGTTTTTTATTAGATTAATAATTGCATTTTGAGACTCTTCTATGCGTATAGTAGAAAGAAGTTTTGCATCAAAAAGTGCAAATTCATACTGTTTACTAGAGATTTTCTTTTTAAACTCATCTTCTGAATTAGATATATCAACTTTGTATCCCAAATTATTTAAAATTGATTCATAAATTTTACCTGAAAGTTTGGTCTCTTTATATAGTAGTACATTGCTATTTTTTATATTTATACTCTTTTTTTTGGGTAAAAAGTATTTTTGAAGTATAGTTTTTAATTTTGCTACATGAAGAGGCTTCTCTAGATACTCATCCATACCATGTTTAAAATATTTCTCTCGGTTTCGTTGAATAGGATTAGCTGTTAGTGCAACAATAGGGGTATGCTCTAATTGATGCTCTTTTTCATAATCAGTAATCTCTTTTGTCGCTTCAAGTCCTGACATAACAGGCATCTCAATATCCATTAATATAATATCATAATGCTGTTCTTTAAATTGTTCAAAAGCCTCTTTACCATTAGAGGCAAGTGTAATATTTGTATCAAGATTTTTCAATATATTAAAAATCAATTTTTGGTTAATTATATTGTCTTCTGCAACCAAAATATTCATTTTTGGAAAACTCTCTAAAGTTTTTATATATCTCTTTTTTTCTATGCTCTTGACTCTTTTTCCAAGTTCTAGTGTCTGTGTAATTTTAGAGAAATTGATAGGTTTATATATAACTTTTTCAATCTTTTTCTTATTAAGTTGAAGATACATCTTATTGTTAGGAGTTGTAATTAATACAATTTTTGTATCAAGGCGTAAAAATCGTTTAACTAGCTCTTTATTTGCTATGTATCTATCATTAATAAATAGAATATCAGGTAAGATTTTACTTTGAAATAGTTCTGATGCCTTATAAATTTTAAAATTAGCTTCAAAGTATTCTATATAGTTTTCTAAATTTTTATCTATCTCATTCTCTACAAAATCTTCATTTGATATATAACCAATATTTAGCTTTGGATACTTTCTATTTATTTGAGGTTTAGCTTCTGTTGAACGTTGCAGTTTTAGAGTAAAAAAGAAGGTGCTTCCTTTGTCTTTTTGACTCTCTATCTTTAGTTTTCCATTCATTAGCTCAACAAAATTACTAGAGATTGTTAATCCTAAACCTGTTCCTCCAAATTTTCTGTTGGTACTGGCATCAGCTTGTGAAAAAGCATCAAATATTTTACTTCTCTTCTCTTCTTCTATTCCTATACCTGAATCTTTTACTGAAAATCTAATATCAATATCTTGGCTTGTTTCAGAGATTTTTTCTATAAGAATATTGATTTGACCATTATTTGGGGTAAACTTAATAGCATTGCTTAATAGATTTAAAATTACTTGTGAAATTTTGGTAGGGTCTCCTACTATCTCTGTTGGTAAAGTAGGATCAATAAATAGACCAAGCTCTATATTTTTTTGAGATGCTTTTATGGTATATGAATCAACACAAGTTTCAAATTTCTCCATAATATTAAAAGAGATATATTCAAATTCTATTTTTCCCGATGAGACCTTTGCAAAGTCTAGAATATCATTAACAATACGCAGTAAGTTATTGGAACTCTCTTCTATAATATTAACAAACTCTAGCTCTTCTCCTTCAAGATTTTTTGCTTTTAGAAGATTTGTAAAACCAATAATACCATTAAGTGGCGTTCGTATTTCATGTGACATATTGGCTAAAAAGTTATCTTTCTCTCGACTTGGTTCTTTAATGGCATTTGCTAAAAATTTATAAATCTCAAGTGTATCATTCTTTTTAATAACCTCTTGTATCTCTAGTTTCTGTTTTTCGTTAAGTTCTGCCTCTATATCTTTTAGTGTTTCTGTTAGATATTGGCTGTTTCTTCTTATATTATAGATAAGATATAGAAGCATAAGTATTAGTAAAAAGAAGAATATTGAACTAAATAGGATATTCATGGTACTTTTTTCTATTTCGGCTATTTCTCTATTTAGAGATGATTTCATATTTATAAAAAGTATGGTTTGTGCCACATTGATTTTATCTATTTTACTAGCAGATACATTTAGCCACTTCTCAATAGGAAGTTTATATCTACCTTTAAGAACTCCATTAAAAATCTCTGCTCTTTCATGATTTTTAATATCAGCAAAATGTAATGGATTGATACTCTCTGAAAGTTCATTAGCAATTTTATTATCTTTTAGATTATCAAAGTTTGGTGTAGAGTCATGATTAATAATATCTTCCCATAATTTTAGCTCTTCTAAAGTCATTTTTTTTGAATTACTTAAGATAAAAGAGATAAATGTTGTCTCTTTATTGAGGTTTTTTTTCATCTTCATGAGTTCATTAAAAGCAAATAGTTCACTTTTGTACTCTTTTAATAATCTATCTCCTAATATTTGAATATTTTTATTAAGAGGTGTGATAATTCTTTTTTCATAATTTTCAAAAAGATTTGTTTGATAATTACTCTCAAGTACATCAATGGTTTTTCTTATCTGATGAAGTGTCTTTGATATATCTTTTAAAAAAAATTTTTGATCTGCAAAATGTAAGTTTTTGTTAAGAAATAGAAGAGTTTCAGCTATCTCTTGATCAACAATTTTTCTAGAAGAGTTAACTTGATTAAATGTTGTCTCTTCTTGAATACCAAGATACATTGCACTATAGATATTCTCATTTTCAATTTTATTAATGATATGATTAATCTTTTCTATTAACAGAATATCTGTTAGATGCTTCTCTTTCTTATTAGACTCATTTATATATATAGTTATATTGTAGAGTAAAAAAGAGAATATCATTATACTTGCAACAAGAAAGATAAGGGTAATACTTTTATTATTTTTTATGCTCATAATAAGCCTTTTATTGATTCTGTTTATGGTAGAGTTCTAATCTCTGTATGGTGTTTTTTAAATTTTTTGTAGAAATTAATAGTAAATTTGGAACAGATATGTTAGTTGAAATATTTAAAAAATTTTTATTTGTTTTCCAATATTTTACTATCTGTTTTTGCTCTTTCTTTACTTTCTTTGGATAAGGATAATTTCTCATAATAGTTAAAATAACTTCAATTTTTAATATAGCACTCTGCATATGTTTTGCATTACTCATCTTATTAAGATTCATAATTGATGCCATATAGTACTTTGTAACACGCTCTAAAAGGTACTCTAGCTCTTTTAGGCTCATAAGCATTCTCTCTTCATTTGAAAATTCATACTGATGTAAATCTTGAATAGAGTTAGCTGCTTCTACAAATGTTTCACTATAGTCAAGTACTAATATACTTTTGTCATCACTTGCTTTTTCATTTAATAAAAGTTGAATCTCTTCATTGGTATAGGTTAAGAAGTTAAGAATATTTTTACTCTCATCATTTTGTGTATTAATGGCTATAGTTTGTATATTCTCTTTAAGCTCTCTCATACTTCTTTTTAATTTATCTTTTAAATTTATCTTCTTAGGATTGTAGTATAGATAAAGATACTCTTTTGCTATTTTTTGACTTAAATATCTAATGTTTTCTGATGCTTCAATAATCTTAACATCACTTCTTGTTGATGCTTCACTATTACTAACCACTCCTAAAACGATAAAAATTATAAATAATATTTGTTTCATCACCATCTCCTATTTATGAACAGAGAGATAAATTTGTGTAATCTCATTCATCTTTTTAGTAATCTTGTCCGTGGTATTAAATACAATAAGTGGTAGCCCACCTTTTTCAATATTGTTATAGAACTTATGCACAATTTTCCAAAGTCTATTTACCTCATTAATCTTTTTTCGTATTATGGGAGTATTGCTTTTATATACAATAAGCACCTTAAGATTTTTATCAAACTCTGTAACTGTCTGTCTCATACTTCTTACTGTATTATCATCTTTTATACCAGCTTGATAAGCAATATAGTATTTTGCAATACGTTGAGCAAGCATACGCTGTTTTCCTGCAATTTCAATAATTTTAGACTCCTCTATGTTAATGGAACTTTTTAGCGAATCTACAACATATTGACTTCCCTCTAGCATTGATTCACTTAGGTCTAAAACAAGTTGAGCGTTATCTAGTGTAAATGGCTTATTAATCGTTTGATTAAAATCATTAGAGCTAAGCTCTACAAACTCAAGAATATTATTAATCTCTTCATTTTTAATGGCTTGTACTAAAAATTTATGTGATTCAAAAAAATTTTTTAAAGATGTTTCAAGTTCTCGTTCTGTTCTACTCATAGCTATATTTTTATGAACGTAGAGATAATCTTTTGCTATTCGTTGTGATAGCATTCGTTGTTTTGCTGCAATATTGATTAGCTCTAGCTCTTGACTATTATCTTGTGCTAAGAGATTGGTAGAGAAGAGTATAAACATTGTCATCAGTGTGAAGGTTTTGATTATTAGATGATGCATTGACTTCTCCTAGTTTAGATTTAAGTTAACATAGTCTTTAGTAACTATATTCATATTTTTTAAAATATCATTAGATTTTTTATAGATAAGTGTTGGAATAAAAGTATTAGATGTTTTATTCATAATTTTAAAAAATATAAATGATTTTTCTACCTCTTTGAGCCGTTTACTAATCTCTTTTGTATTGAGTTTGTAGTTTTGTAAGTGTATTAAAGATGTTTCAAAAAGTTTCATGCTTTTATCCATTTTTTCTTGAAAATTTTTATTTTTTACACCCCACACTTTTAACATGTATAGGCTTGCCATTCTTTGTGATAACATTCGTTGTCGTCCTGATATATCAATAATAATTCCTGATTTTTTTCCTGTTTCTTTGGCAAAAAGATGGGTAGCATTATCTGAAGCTTGTAGTAAAAGTTCTAGACTCTCTTGTAGTTTTAAAGAGTTTTTTATATTAGGTTTCTTTTCTAAAACCTTTTTAATTGGAATCCAAAGTTTTTTTACTCTGTTTGTACTCTTTATAATTTTTCTATTTTTTGTATAGTCATGAAGTGAAGCTAAATGATTCTCAAAATTGGAAATTATTTTTTTTAAATCTTCATCAGGTTTTTCAAAACTGTTCTCCATTCCAATCATTGCATAATCTTTTAGCATTCTTTGGGTGTACATTCGTTGTTTCCCTGCAATATCGACAGCGTGATGAATACTTTCTATTTCAATGGCATGAGTTGCACTATATAATAAAGATAAAAAAAGTAAATGCTTTAATAAAATCATAGATAAATCCTTTTGTAAAGGTTTATTATATAATTTTAAGTATTAAATTTAATATAAAAATTTAAATTTAAATTAATTAATTGAAAATATTGCTAGTTTTTGATGTTATAAATATGATAATTGTTGTTAAAATAACAACAGAAGCAAAATAATAGAGTCGAGCTTGATGGTTATTTGGGTAAGTCATAATAAATCCTTTATAAAAATCTCTTTTGATTACTTATATTTTAATTTATTAGCCTTTACCCTTAGTTTAAATAATTAAAAAAATATTAAGTTTTAAACTAATTGTTACTATTTTTCAATAATTTTCCAAGGTAACCCTTGAACCATTAACTCTTCCATAAATGGGTCTGGGTTAAATTGTTCTATATTAAAGACTCCTGTTTTTTTCCACTTATTTTCTAGTATTAGTTTTGCTCCAATCATGGCAGGAACACCAGTTGTATAGCTTACACCTTGGCTCATCACTTCGGCAAAACATTTTTCATGGTCGCTTACTTGATATATATAGACTGTTCTCTCTTTACCATCTTTTACACCTTTTGCATAAATTCCAATATTGGTTTTACCTTTAGTTCTCTCTCCTAAAGATGCAGGATCAGGAAGTAGTGTGGCTAAAAACTCCATAGGGACAATTTTCATACCCTTATGCTCTATCTCTTTAATACCAAGCATTCCTACATTTTCTAGACATTTCATATGTGTTAAGTAACTCTGTCCAAAGGTCATAAAGAATCTAATGCGTTTAAGTCCTTTAATATGTTTAATAAGTGATTCCATCTCTTCATGATATAATAGGTAGCTATCTTTTTTACCAATTTCAGGATAGTCCCAAACTTGCATAATCTCCATAGGCTCTGTCTCTATCCACTCTCCATTTTCCCAATATCGACCTTTTGCTGAAACTTCACGAAGGTTAATTTCTGGGTTAAAATTGGTAGCAAAAGGGTAACCGTGGTCTCCTGCATTACAATCTAGTATATCAATAGTATGAATCTCATCAAAGTAGTGTTTTTGGGCATAAGCACAAAACAGATTTGTAACTCCTGGGTCAAATCCACTTCCTAATAGCCCCATAATATTTGCATCTTTAAAAGCTTTATCTCTTGCCCACTGCTCTTTATATTCAAATTTAGCTGTATCAGGATGTTCATAATTTGCTGTATCTAAGTAATCAACACTATATTTGCTACAGGCATCCATAATAGTTAAATCCTGATATGGAAGAGCTACATTAATAACAATATTTGGTTGTACCTTTTTAAATAGCTCAATTAATTCGCTAACTTTATCAGCATCAACTTGTTCTGTATTTATAGAAACATCTGTTCTATTTAATACATTTTTAGCAATAGCATCACACTTCGTGATAGTTCTACTTGCTAATGTAATCTCTCCAAATGTTTCAATGTTCATAGCACATTTAAATACAACAACATTTCCAACACCACCAGCACCAATAATTAGGGTTTTGTTTGACATTAAAATTCCTCTTTTTTACTTTTTGAGAATTATAGCGTAGCTTCAATTTTATCAAACATGTTATTTTATAAGATATTTTATATTTTTTACCATTTTTTAATCTTTTTTAACCACTCTTATCTGTTGTTTATTAAATATCTATTATGATTACCTCTATAATTTAAGTTACGAATAGGAGGAGAGATGTATGTTTTTATAGCAATTTTTATATGTTTATTTTTAATTGTTTTAATTGTTTTTAATTTTAAAAAGAAGTCAAAAAATGTCTATAGGGGGGTTATTCCTATATTGGCTTTTTTAGGGTGGCTTATTATAACCGTTATCTATATGGATTTATCTTTTAATAGAGGTGTTAATTTTGTTGATAGTTATACCTTTGATATAGAAAATAGAAGAGCTATTACTATTGGTAGTGGTCAAGAGAGTGCTACCGATACATATCTGACCAATAGATTGGCTGTAGAGAGTCACTTACTGTTGAGGTTTGATAAAGATGGTAGTGATTATATTGGAACATTGGAGCTTTTGACCAATAAACGAAAAGCGATTGTTAACAATCAGATGTTACAAAACACATCCGAGACCGAGAATAGTATTAGAGAAGATTTAGAGTTAAGTTCAAGAGCAAAAAACTTTGATGAAATATCTGAAACTCCTGTGAAAAATGGGGATTTTATACGAATAGGGTACTCAAATTACAAGATTTACAAAGAGGGTAATAAGATTGT
>Ga0256827_10002185_pt1 | contig 12628 bp, 6 predicted proteins | sample CV84metaG_FD_185977 | JGI IMG/M metagenome (GOLD analysis project Ga0256827, IMG submission 185977) | Hydrothermal vent microbial communities from East Pacific Rise, Pacific Ocean - CV84 | ecosystem: Environmental > Aquatic > Marine > Hydrothermal vents | place: Pacific Ocean: East Pacific Rise... | reverse complement strand
AGAAAAACCTTCAAGCACATCCCATATGAAGAACAATTTATTGACTTAACATCAATGGAAGAGGAAAATAAAAAAAGATTTAATAACTATGAATTGACACTTATTAATGAAAACCCTAATTATCGTAGTTTAATGTATTTTAATAATAGTCTCAATTATTTAAAAAAAATAATTAAGAGAGTTATTCTGGACCAAAAGAAAAATGAAGAGCATGATCAAAATATAAACTTGGAAATAGAATTTCTTGACCCCAAAGAATATTCAACTAAATCTAAAAAGCCTAGAAAACACAATAATAAGGTTTACGTTCACAATGTCGAAATCGACAGAAAAAATAAATCAATAGGAGATAAGGCTGAATCATTAATTTATGAACACCTAATCAATCAATATGGAGAAGATAATGTTTCGTGGGAATCGAGAATGAATGAGGGACTTCATTATGACATCAGGTATTCGCCAGATAAAGGCAATTCTTGGATTTTTGTTGAGGTCAAGGCTCTTTCTTATGATTATTTTTTTATTTCACCAGCTGAAAAAGAGTTTGGTGAGGTAAATAACGATAAGTATGAAATATGGTTACTTACTAGAAACAATAAAATAAAAGTTCTTAAAGATTTTTTTAAAGGCGGAAATCATAAGCTAATACCAAATAAGTATATTGTATATATAAATGCATAAGAGATTATATCAGGATTCTCACTTCATTTCATCCCCTATTCTTCTTAAAATTCTCTGCCTGTTCAAAGATTTCAACATACACTTCATCTCTTTCAACGGGTGGGTAACCATGTTCGTCCAGTAATAGTATTAACCCAACTTTTAAAGCTGACTTAATATCTTCTCGTTTACTCCAATCCGGAAATTGGGCTTGCTCTTCAACTAACTCTTTTACAGCTTTTGCTAATTCAATGAGTTTATCTTCGGGATATTTGAAATCATATTTAATACACAAATCTTTCAGGATATCATAAAAGGCTTTTTCCTCAAAGTCAATTCCCATTTCTTCACCTGCAGTAAACTCTTTTTGTACTTCCCAGATCAGGTTTGTTAAATGCTCTGCCATCTCCTCATAAACTTCACTACGTAAAACATCATCTTCTTTCCGCTCATTGTATTTTTCAACCAAAGATTGCATTTTCTTAGAAAAATCAATTCCTTTTACTTTATTGACTTTTCTAATTTCTCCAATGGCTTTTGCCAAAAGTTGTTGGAGCAGTTTTATTTTAGTGTTTGGTAATTTTATCTTGTCGATTTTTGCCAAATAATCTTCATCAAAAAGGTCTTGTTCGGTTTCGGCTTCTTCACCGAGTTTAAAAATCTCCTGAACCCCATCACTTTCCAATGCATCTTTAATCATTTCCCGAACTTTGGCATTCATTTGTGCCGTGTCGGGGGCATCACCTTTTGTAAGTTTAAATACGATTGAACGAACAGCAAGATAAAAATGGATAAAGTCTCTTTCTTTTTGTGTTAACTGTTCACTACCTGCACAAATGTCATAGGCTGCTTTCATGCGTTTTACCAAACCCATAAAACGAGTTTCCAGCTCTTTGGTAAGCTGTACATATTCGGCAGCCATATTCAATGTATTCAGTTGTTCTAATGCTGAACCGCCAAAATACTTTGTACTATCGAACTTATTAAAGATTTTAGCTAATAAATCTAAATGATTTCTAACTACAATCAGCGATTCATGAATGTCTTCAAAGTTTTCTCTTTCCCCTTTGTTGTATTGGGCTAAAGCAAGATTCATTTGCTTTTTGATACCAATATAGTCAACAACCAGTCCTTTATCTTTCCCTTTGAATTTTCTGTTTACCCTCGAAATGGTTTGAATTAAATTGTGTTGCCTGATTGGTTTGTCAATATAGATAGAATCCAGAAATGGAACATCAAATCCGGTTAACCACATATCAACCACAATGGCAATTTTAAAATTGGATTTTTCGTTTTTAAATTGTCTGTCCAGCTCTTTGCGATACTCTTTTGTGCCTAATAAATCATACATCTCTTTGGGGTCATCCTGGCCTCTGGTCATAATCATTTTGATACGTTCCATCGGTTTGATTTCCCTCTTTTCCTTCTCTGTAAGAACCGCCCCTTCTTCTGCAACTTTCACTTCAGCCCATTCTGGTCTTAGAGCAATTACATTTTTATAAAAATCAAAAGCAATTTCACGTTTATAACACACAAACATTGCTTTCCCTTTTACGGTGGCACCTTCTGAAACCCTTTTTTCGTAATGATTTACAAAGTCTTCAGCTAATTTCTGCAATCGGTCAGGGTCGCCAAGAATAACCTTCATTGTGGCAGTTGCTTTTTTACTTTCTTCTATTTGATATTCGTTAGCTCCTGCTTCTGCTGCCTGTTCATAATACTTTTCTATCTTCTCTAACTCTTCATTGTGCAGAATTACTTTAGCTGCCCGACCTTCGTAAACAATTTTTACTGTAATTTCATCTCTTACCGATTCAGTCATTGTATAGGCATCAACCACTTTCCCAAAAACATCCAACGTGGCATCAATGGGTGTTCCGGTAAATCCTACAAAAGTTGCATTGGGAAATGAATCGTGAAGATATTTAGCAAAACCATAGCTCTTTTTTACCCCTTCGGAAGTTACTCTGATTTTTTGGTCTAAATTGGTTTGGCTTCTGTGTGCTTCATCTGAAATACAGATTACATTGGTTCTTTCGGTTAGCAATTCGGTGTCTTCAGTAAATTTGTGAATCGTGGTTAAAAAAACACCGCCACTTTTTCTGCCCCGAAGTAATTCCCTCAGTTCTGCTCTGCTTTCAACGCTTTTTACAGTATCATCACCAATAAATATTTTAGCATTGGTAAACTGACCCGAAAGTTGATCGTCCCGGTCGGTTCTGTCTGTAATAAGCACAATGGTCGGACTTTCAAAATACTCACTTTTCATCAACAGACGGGTTAGGTACAGCATTGTAAAACTTTTACCACTTCCGGTTGCCCCAAAGTAAGTTCCGCCTTTACCATCCCCTTCGGGCTTTTCTGCCGTTTTAATGTTTTCGTACAATGCACGGGCTGCATAATATTGCGGATAGCGACAAAGTATTTTTTCATCTTTTTTGGAAGTATCGGGGATATGAATAAAATTTCGAATAATATCCCTTAACCTGTCTTGATGCAACATTCCCTGAACTAGCGTAAACATACTATCGATACCATCTGCATCTTTTGCCAACCCTGCAATTCTACGCCAGGCATAATAAAATTCGTACGGGGCAAAAAACGAACCTGCTTTATTGTTGACCCCGTCACTTATTACACAAAAGGCATTGTATTTAAAAAGTTCCGGAATGTCTCTTTTGTATCGAACAGTTAATTGCTCATAAGCATTGTGTATTGTAGCTTCTTCACGAATGGCAGATTTAAATTCGAAAACCACTACCGGCAATCCGTTTATGTAAATTATCCCGTCCGGGATTCGTTTTTCCGTGCCAACTATCTCAAGCTGATTTACAAATTTGTAGATATTGTGATCTGAACCATACTTTTCTTGTTTCTCTGCTACAATAGTATCTAATTTATTGCTTTTACGTTGAGCGTCTAAACCTTTATAATCGATCAGTTCGATATAAATATCTTTTTGTTGCCTGTCTTCTCTTTTAAGAATAAACCCGTCAGCCAGCCAGCGCATTATTGTTTTGTTGCTTTCGTAAAGATCGGCAGAAGAAAGTCTTTTTAGCTGAAGGATGATAGTCTGGACTTCTATTTCAGTAAGTTGTTCATTTTTATACCGGCTGAGCAGGTAGTTTTTTAAATCCTCCTCAATCAATACTTCATCTTCAGCCCGCGAAATTGTATCTCCCGGGAAGTGAGGATAACCTTCGTTTTCTAAAAGCTCGATAAAAGCCTGTTCCAATTTTGCTTCTGTAAATTTGCCCATAACTATTCCGTTATTTCCCAATATCCGCCTTTATCAGGCCCAATTCGTTTTATAATACTTTGTTGTTTTAGTTTATTTAGATGATACTTAACCCCATCTTCTGTAATATTTTCAAGTTTTTGAGCAATTTCTCTTCTTGTAATGAATTTATTTTCTCTAATTAATTCTAAAATTTTCTGGGTAGTTTTCTGGGTAGTTTTCTGGGTAGTTTTCTGTGCACTTTCCACCAATCTTTTTAAGGGGAATACCATTCTTGTATAACTGTCGCCAAAAATAAAACACTCTTTTGAATAAACCTTTAATATTCGGGGTACACCGGAACCAAGTTGTTCCACCATATCCAAATCCTTAAAGATTCGCATTAGCTCCTTGTTTTTAGGCAGGGATAATCCCGAAAAGAAATCATCTTTACTCATGCCTTCAAAGAGCCCACCATAAGAAGTTATTTCCAAACGGTCGGGAAATATTTCAAATTTTGGCGGTATTTCTCTTGTGTAATCGTTATGAACCATTGCATTTATTACCGCTTCACGTATTGCAACGGCATCCCACAAACGGCTTTCTATTCTTTGCCTGGACGTAATCGTTGCTGCTGTTCTGTTTTCAATCTCCAGTTTATCCAATACCGCATTAGTGGCTTTTATAAGCGAACAGTAACCATATTCGTTATTCTCTATTAAATCGGTTCTGTCAAGACTTGAATATTTGGCAAGTTTAATAGATGTTCCGTTTTCATCTGCCATAAGGTAGGCAACATAGTTGTATTTGCCCTCTTCCGTAAGCATCTCCAGATTTTTAGCAAAATTTTCATTCAGTGTTAACCCCTGTGCTTCGTAGTATATTTTTAATTGTGCAAAAGTCAGATCCTGCCTCGGTGAAACAATTTTACCGATGGAATTGCGGGTGCGTTTGGCAAAAAGGTCTTCTATCATACGCACAGACATTGGCTCGGAAGCAGAACCTATACGGATATAACACCCTTTTTCGCTCATCCCTTTTTTGGCAATATAATAGGGTTTTTCAGGCCCGCTGGCTACAATAACTTTTATAGTCTTTTTTTGTTTCTTTTCTTCAACCACCACATCAAACAAACCCATACACGAAGGCAAAATATTATTTTTAAGGCGGTCTTTAATTTTTAATTGCAGTTTATCGGGATCATCAACCCCGACAGTTTCTCCATTTTTGGCTATACCAATGTAAATAACTCCACCCAGATGATAGTTTAAAAAAGCGACTACTTCTTTTTCCAAATCATCGGTTAATATCTGTTTATATTCTATACGGTTTGTTTCGGTCATTTGGTTAGTCGTTAAAATGGATTCTCTTCTTTTTCTCTTTCAGTCTCAAATTTCTCAATTAATTCAATGAAAGCTTTTGCATTATCATTAAAATATTCTATTAAAAATTTACCAAAGCCAATATTCAAGTATAAGATTCTATTAGATCCATTAATTTTTTTAATATTAAACTCTGGCAATTCACTGTAAAATGAGTTTTCTTGAATCATTTCTATATAATTAGCTAAAACAACACTATCTTTTTGATTTCTATTATTTTCACTTTCGGTTGGGCCAAAAGAAGGGTTGATGATAATTAATTTGCTATACGGGTTATTATTTAAAGCCTCAATGAGCAAATTATTAATATATGGGTCAAAAAAGCTATAACCAACAGCAAAAATATAAGAACGGGATGCTAAGTTTTTTTTAAAATTCAGAACCATATCAAAAAATGGATCGAAAGAAAAAGTTTTTGTTCCATGTCCAAAAACAATATATGGCTTATGGCTTGGATCTATATCTTGCTCTTCTTCTTCAGTAAGATTATTGATTTCTTTAACATTTCCCGATTCTAATAATCTTACCCAATCTAAAGAACCATGTAATTTTGTTAAACTTAGTTTATTAAAATTATTATCAACTTCTTTAAGATTAATACCTCTCCATTCACCAGAGACAAAACCGCAATACGGTTTAACTTCGTGCTTTTGTAGAAAATTTTCAATAGTTTTATCGTAATTAAGAGTGAAGAATTCTAATGGTTCATTTAAATTTGGAGAGCTCATTATCTCTATTAATGGTTTTAAATAGTTTAATGAAGTTTCGTTTTCAATTGTCAACCAATTGGGAATGAATTCACTTTTTAACTTTCTTTCTATTGCATCAAAAAGAGAAACTTCTTTATTCTCATTTGCGTATATACTTTCAAGTTGAATTAGTTTATCTGCCCAATTACCTGTTAAAGGATAAGGTAAATAGTTTTCTCGATTTCTTATTCTCCTTATTATTAATGCTAATTCCTCAATGTTTGGTTCATATATAAAATCAGCGTTTTTTTCTAAACTTCTCCATTTGTTTTGATAATGTAAAGTAGAGATAAGAAAACGAAAAGTTTCAGCTTCAATATCAGACAAATTATTCTCAAAGGGATTGTTTATTTTGGATTCTAAATCTGCAAACATTTCAGTTGACATTCTACAACCAGTTCGATTATCCTTTGTACCATAAGAAGCTCCTGCTCCAAGTAAAAAAATGGATTTATTAAATGCATTATTTAAATCAATACTTCCCATAATTATATTATCCAAGGGGTTTCTTGTGTAACTCTATTTTGTCGTATTTCTCGATTTACATGAGCTCTAAATTTCGCAATTTCTTTTGCATAAAAACAAGTTGCCGGTTGACTTCTTTGTTTTAATCCTTTCCATATTAAACGCGAAAATTCATATACCTGTTCAATTAATTCAATGTGCGAAAAACCAGACTCATCCGCAAAGTGAATTTTTATCTTAAGAGGAAGTTCATCTTTTACTCCTACCGGTGCAATTTCTTTAAACCTATTATTATTAAATAATAAGTATTCCTTTCTTGACAATCGTAAATAACTACCGCTTACTGGCATACCAAAACTGTACTGAGGATCGAAACCTAATTCTATTTTTGATTTAGTATCATTGATTTCAACTACTGCATAGGGGACCGTAATTTTAAAGTTCTCCCTTAACAGTTTATCAATTTTCTCTTTTTCATTTCCAGAAAGAGATTTATAATAATGAATAACGATTCTTTCAATGTTACCATTTTCATTAATGAAAGCTTGAACAGCATTTTTTAGTTCAATTATTAGTTCGTCTTTAGATTCTTTTTCAGGAAAAGAAAAAGTTCTTTTTAAATAGCCATGATTATCAAAAAAAACTGACCCTGCAAGAAATCGTTCTCTGTCTCTATTAAAAACCTGATTAAAACCAATAACCAAATCCTTTTTTTTCTTAGAATCAATACGCCAAGGAATACCGCCAAGTTTTGCATGAATCCCTATCGATATATTCGGCAAATGATAGTTAAAAACAGATGATTTTCTAATATTCTTATAATTGATAAATTGAGAAGGAATGCCTTTATTTATTAATGCTGCTTTTAACTCATAATAAACTGAATCTGGCTCATCTTTATTAAAATCTCCGATAACCAGAGCAAATAAATCATCATATTCTTCTTCCTGTAATTCAATTTTCTCAAACAACTCATAATCATCAAGTAGAGTTTCTTTTGATTTGTACTGAAATCGTTTATATCCTCCTTCTTTTGTAGAATCTGCCAATGTTAGCGAAATGCCTACATATCGTTCTAGTCCAGGAAATCCTTTATAACCATTTTTTAAATATTTGTATAATGTGTTTGCATCGTCTTTATTTTCATAAATAAAAATAAATTTCACATCAGAAGAATTTGGGGCTTCTTTATAAACACCATAATTTCTCATTCCAGTGATGGGATTAATATCTGTATTACCATTTTTAAAAATCATTTTATTTCTATCAAAAGAAACCCTTTTAGGGTGAATGCTTTCAAAACCTATAGAAATGAAATTCAAATCTCCAAAGTCATTTTCTTTTAAATGATTATTATAAAAATTAATTAAGTCGGTATACCTTTTTTTATAATCTATTGGAATACCTTTATTAGATATCTCTTGATCTTCTTTAATTTTTCCATTGGCGATAATAAATCCATTTTCAATTTCTTTTGAACTCTTTACTTTGTTTTGCGAGTTGACAATTTTAATATTATTAATTCCATTAAATTCATCAATTGATTTTTGTGTTTTACTAATTAAAGAACTTTGACTTCCAACATTAAAAACTACTTCCTTATATTTAGTATTTATATTAAAGTCGTATCTTTTATATCTATCCCATTCGTCATTATAAGAGCCGATTTTTTTATAACAACTCAATGAGAAAACTTTGGGGTCAAAATCAATAATTAATCCTTGATCTAGTAATCCTTTTGCAATTAAAAACCATTGATGTTTAAATAAAAAATATTCTATTATAGGAATTGAAAAATAATTATCAGTTTCTATACTGATAAATTCGTATGAAATGTAATTCTTATCTTTTATATTATTTCTATTTGCCCAATCTATTAGATTTCTTTTATCCTTAAACTTTACTACGAAATATTTCCATTGATAATTGTAAGCTAAATCATTATCTTTTGAGATAATGATCCTTACAATTTCATTTAGTTTATATGTATATTTTAACCTGTTAATTATTATTTCCATAATCTATATTTTTGACATTTTTGATAACAACAGTTTTTTCAAAGTAAACAGTTCTTTTTGTTCCTTAATATTTTTATAAAGAAACTGATTTATTGCTTCAATCTTTTTTGAAAATTGAAATAAACAATTATCATCTGGTTTTAATATATTAATTTTTTCAAAATCACTTTTATTTATCATTAACATTGTTGAAGAACCGGTTGCAATATTTCTAAGGTATTCATAAATATATTGAAGATGATAATATAGAAAATCAGAATAGTAACTTTGTTTTGTTACTATTGAATTTATTTGTTGATTAGTTAAACAAAGTTCTTTATTTATAACTACTTTACCCATATCAGAGCCAATACAAGTGACGAGAACGGAGTTTTTTGGTAACAGCTTATTCTTAAAAAATGATTTGCCAATCTCAGAAATTCCTCTAATAGCACCATAAACAAATTTGTTGTAATTCTTAAAATCAGTTGGAGTTACAAAGTCCACATCTCTGCCAAATTGCTCTGGTGTTTTTATTGATGGTGTTTTCCCTGTAATTATATCTCCAAATTCTTCAATTTTTCCATCACTCCACCCCTCCGGAATATCCTTTTCCAAAACCTCATCCCAAACCATTTTACCACCGGAAGATTTGTAAGGTTTGCCTTCAAGGTCAGGGGATTCTGAAACAAGGTCAGGGCAACTTTCCTTTGTAATAGGAAAGTTGAAATCAATAAACCAATGTTTATAAATGGCTTGTGCGGTTTCTTCGAGTTTTTGGTTAAGCTGTTCGTTTAGTTTTATACGATTGACTATTATATTATATTCTTTTACAATTTCGTTTTGCTTTTCTATGCTTGGGATCGGGAGTTCTACTTCACACATTTCGTCCCAATCAAAAGTTTCTCTCGCACTTCCGTGAGATTTGAAGCGTGCATATCTATCAAATTCTGGTCGTCTAAACCACATCATTAAATATTCCGGGTTTAGTTTATCGGTATCTATAATCTCAAAAACAGTATATGCTTGTGAAATTATTGCTTTATCAAAGTCGTGTAGTAAAGCTATCGAAATCTTATCGCCATTTCGTGAAGTAACAGGACCGTATGCAAATTGGTTTTTCTTAATGATTTTATAAGTCTTCATATTTGTACCAACCGTATTTGCAATGGAAGGCATCAAAATTTTCTGAATACTTACGCCAAGTAATTTTGTAACTTGTAAATCATTGTTTCTAATATTTACAATTTGAATATAATCTCCTAAACGTTTATAATTCGATATCATAACCCAACTCCTTAAATACGTTTAGTAAATCTTTTTTCGATTGTTCTTCTTCTTTAAGCAACGTTGCAAATTCGGTTTGTAAAGATTTCATTTTGGTATCGAAATCGATGTTTTCGTCGCGGTTTATAAACTCGATATATTTACTGGGTACAAGCGAAAAGTCCTTTTTGGCAATTTCTTCTTTTGTGGCAGCATAACAGTACTCCGGAATATCTTTGTATTCACTATTTTCAAGTTGCCAATTATGAAAAGTCCCGGCTATTTGCATGATGTTTTCTTCGGAGAACTGTGTAAACTTTTTTTCGAAGGGAATACCAATTTCCCGTAAATCCATAAACAGAACTTCCTTTTCACGGTCGCGGTATTGTTTGTCAATATCACCAACTTTTACAGAATGTTTCTTTTTGTTTTTATTCAAAATCCAAAGCGTAACGCTAATGTCAGTGGTGTAAAACATACTTCTTGGCAATATTAATATTGCCTCAACTATATTGTTTTCAATTAGCTTTTTACGGATTTTATACTCTTCGCCGCCACCGGAAAGGGCACCATTTGCCAAAAGAAATCCGGCCACTCCGTTTTCGGAAAGTTTGGAAACCATATTGAGTATCCAAGCATAATTGGCATTGCTTTTGGGTGGTACTTCGTAACCCATCCAACGCGGGTCGTCCAGCAATTCGTTTTCGGCTCTCCAGTCTTTCAGGTTAAAAGGCGGGTTTGCCATAATGAAATCGGCTTTCAGGTCTTTATGCTGATCGTTAGCAAAAGTGTCTGCTGCTTTTTCACCCAGGTTGGCACTAATACCACGAATGGCAAGGTTCATTTTTGCCAGCTTGTAAGTTGTGTTGGTGTATTCCTGCCCGTAAATTGAAATCTCTTTCTTGCTTCCGTGATGACTTTCGATAAACTTTATGGACTGCACGAACATACCGCCTGTTCCACAACAAGGGTCGTAGATTTTCCCCTTATAGGGTTCAATCATTTCCGCAATAAGTTTAACGATTGTTTTCGGTGTATAGAATTCACCTTTACCCTTTCCTTCTTTTAAAGCAAATTTGCCAAGAAAGTATTCGTAAACCCTTCCCACGATATCCTTTTCCTTATCCTTGATAGTATCAATATCGTTTATGGTGTCTAACAAAGAAGCGAGCTTGGTTTTGTCAAGGCCTATACGTGAAAAATAATTATCGGGCAAAGCACCTCTGAGTACAGGATTGTTTTTTTCGATGGTATTGAGTGCGGTATCAATTTTCAGGGCGATGTCGTTTTGTTTGGCATTTTTAATGATATAGCTCCAACGGGAAATTTCGTCTAAAAAAAACACATTTTTCATCGTGTAGAAATCTTTCATTTCCACATATTTCTCTTTGCCCTCTGCAATCAGTTCTTTACGGCGTTCTTCAAACTTATCGCTTGCAAATTTCAGGAAAATCAGCCCGAGTACAACATGTTTGTATTCCGCCGGCTCAACCGAACCCCTTAACTTATCACACGACTGCCATAGAGTTTCTTCAATTGACTTTTCTTTTCCATTATTCTTTTTTGCCATCTCTGTTTTATACTTTTTAATTTGGTTTTTCTGCTTACCATATGCGTACAGACAGGTAAAATTACTCTTTCTGCTTTAATTACAGGCAGTGCTTAGTTAAAAAACCTAAGTTTCCTGAGAAGAGAGGAATTAAGCTAATTTGTTTCTTCCGTTTTCATACCGGAAACGGGTTCTTCAAGATCATGTAGGGGAAGGTAACTTTGAGATAAATATATTAAACAACCGCAAAAAGTGTCAGCTAATCTGTCAGCTTAAAACAAAAAAAGCCGCTCGAATGAGCGGCTTTAAGCGGTCTGGACGGGACTCGAACCCGCGACCCCCTGCGTGACAGGCCTCATTAAATATCTATGTTTTTATTGTAATTCCTTGCCAAATCATAGATACAGCGATTTGTGATTTTTGTTTCAAATGGTTTTATATGGTTTTATTCTAATTTTGCTTGCAAATTGCTTGCAAATTTAAATGTAGAAGAATGACAACAAATGTTTATATCATTTTAGACAAAAGGCGTAAAAAAGCTGATGATACTTATCCGATTTCATTCAGATTGGTACATAAACGTAAATCTACAACCATTCCAACAGGATATTCAGTTGAACAAAAGTACTGGGACAATAATAAATTGAAAGTTAAACGAGGCACAAATTCAATTGTAAATATTACAGACTTTAATGCTTTATTGAAAAAAAGAGAAAATCAGCTGCTTGAGAAAATCATAGAGTTGGATAAAAAGGGAACCTTGGATAAAATCTCAATAAATGAATTAAAGAGTATTTTAAAAGGAAAGCAGAATGAAACAAAAACAATCTTTTTTATGGATTTTGCAATGCAGGTTATAAAGAGATTAAAGGAAGAAAACAGATATGGGAATGCAATCTCTTATAAAGGTGCTCTAAACTTTTTAAGAAAATACAGTAAGAAGGATAATCTTACTTTTGAAGAAATATCTCCTTTGTTTCTCCAAAGCCTTGAAAAAAAGTATATGTCAAATCCGGATAATCATTATAATGGTTTATCTGTTTACATGAGAAGTATAAGAGCCCTTTATAACCGTGCAATTGCTGAAGGTTATGTTAACGAAAGCCAATACCCTTTTCGTCGGAATTCTTATGAAATTCATAAATATCAAATTAAAAATGAAAAGACAAAGAAGCGTGCAGTAAGTAAAGAAGTAATAAAGCAAATCGAAGAATTTGATAACGGAAATGATGTTGTGAGAAAATACAAATACTTCTTTATGTTTTCGTTTTATACCATGGGAATGAATATGGTAGACATGGCATTGTTACGAAAGAGTAACATTGAAAATGATATTTTAACTT
>Ga0256827_10002184_pt1 | contig 12630 bp, 14 predicted proteins | sample CV84metaG_FD_185977 | JGI IMG/M metagenome (GOLD analysis project Ga0256827, IMG submission 185977) | Hydrothermal vent microbial communities from East Pacific Rise, Pacific Ocean - CV84 | ecosystem: Environmental > Aquatic > Marine > Hydrothermal vents | place: Pacific Ocean: East Pacific Rise... | reverse complement strand
CCATCTGCACCGTCAAACTTAATAATACCATGGTTCATGTTGTGCATATTTTCCATATGTGACTTCACCAAACCTCGGTTAATAACAGCGATAGATTCACTCTCTCGCTCTACAACAAAAAGCTTTTCACTTGCATTTGGAGTGACTGCAAAAAGTATAGAACTCAATAATAGTGCAGATAATAGTGCTTTCATTTTAATCCTTCGTATAAACTAGTCCTATTGTACAAAAGCACTCAGAAAATGCTATTGACCCATATCAATGTTGTGTGAAAATAACTTCTTTTATCAGTTGCTTCCTCTTTAAATGTTTATACTCTACCTCTACTACTTTTGCACAGTCACTTTTAGCAAGACGTACATATAAGCCTACACTTACTGTATCACCCTTTTGTAACTTTGGTATATGATACTCCAATACTTTTGTTTCATTGGCTTCGAGATTATAGACATATCCTTGCGTAGCGTGTGCAGGAATAATCACATCTTTACCCTCTTCTTTAAAAGCATATGCAAAATAAGCTTGTTTATCTTCATTAGGTAACTTATTATAGTTTTTCCATAGTACTTCATTTGCCCTTTCCATTTCTATCTTTAAGAACTTTTCTCGCGCAGGTTGTATAATAAGAGGATGCTCCATTTTATTAAACAATGATACCAGCAGTGTTCCCTTTTCTATAGAAATATTTATATCTACACCTGTTTTTCTAAATTCCTCATCATGAATACCTAAAAATCTATGACTGGCATGTTCACTTCTTGCGCGTTTATCCATCTTTTCAACACCACCAGCTAGTTTTGGCATATGACAACGTATGCATCCTAAACTATTTTGCTCATGTTTCATAGCTCTAAAGATAGTCACATTGTTATCATTAAGTTTATGTGAATGACACCCAGTACATACTTTCTTTGCATAAAGTGGGTTTGTAGAAGTAGAAGAGTGTTGATCACTTTCATCAGGATTTGTCAATCTTCCATAAAGTGTAGGTTTATACCCTTTGGCTTGTTTGGCTTTGGTATTGACATTAAATTTATGTCCCTTTTGTACATAGGCTATGGTATGGCAAAAATAACAACTTACAGCATCTGTATGTGTTTTGTTAGTACTGTCTGGTCTTGCTTCACCAGACATAAGTGCTTCTATATTATTCGCCATAGGCATATGACAACGTGCACACTCGTATTTTTTTGTACTTACTTTATCTGCTATTTTTCGGTGTAAGATAGAATCAAAATATCCTTTGGCATGAAAAGAAGTTTGATACTCTTCGTAAATCTTCTCATGACACTCTTTGCAAGAATGATTGTCCATATATTTTGCTTGAGAAAAAGACAAAGTCAGTACAAAAAGAAAAAGAAGTTGTTTCATACAATATCCCAAATATGGTGATTTAGGGAAGCGATTTCAAGGGAGACTAAAATCACTTCCATAAATCACCCTCTCCCCAAAGGGGTTCAAGGAGAGAATAAAAATTAAATGCGACTAGTCGCATGAGCTGCCTGCTAAAGGCAACTCAGTGTTAAGGTAGACAAAAGAACTTTATTCCTTTGTCGTCCATTAAATGTTTACTTACGCACCAGGAACATGCATTCTATGCTCAACTGAATAAGTAAATGTAGGTGTTGTTAAGTTTTCAATATACTTAATAAACTTACCTGTTTCAGAATTATATATACCAATTCTACCTGTTGTCCATTCAGAAATCATCGTCCATTCACCATGGTTAGCTGGTTCTGCATGAAGAAGTCTAGGTTGTACTGGTTTTTTCACTGCTTTACCTAAATGATCAGGCATTGGCATAAGTTTTTCAGCACTCATTTTAGAAGCTACTTCAATGACAGGTACTGCGGCATGTTGTGTAGCATCCCATTCTTGTAGTACTTTTTTCGTCTTCGCATCAATGAGTTGTCCTTTTTTCTTACCAACTTTAATAATACGATCAATCTCTAATGTATCTTTGTTAATCAACTCTACTTCATTATAGTTTTCTGGTTGACCAAGTACACAGTCAGCCCAAATCCATGGTGTATGAGGAGAAGTACCAACAAAAAGACCACCACCCGCAGTTTTCACATGTTTAACCACTTTCCAGTCAGAATCCCAAATGACTGTATCACCAAAGTTCATAGAGTTTGTTGCATGTAATTGTTTATTTAAACCTTTAGAGTACCATGATGATCCTTGACCTGGATGTGGCTTAGAACGTGGTCCTGTATGCACAAGTGCTGCAAGATTTTTCTCTTTAAAGTCAACAATACCAACAACATCAGACCCTTGTGATGCAATCATAAAGTAACGACCAAAATCTTTACCCTCATCTTCATTCAAGAATGCATCGTGAAGAATCTTACCAATATTTGGAATATCTCCTACAATTGGGAAATTTGGTTTAGAGTAATCAATGATATACACGTGTCCACCATCTTTTAGTGCCATTGCAAAGTATGGTCCGTATGGAGTATCTGCAAGAGATGCTACACGTGAAGGTCCAATCTCACCATCTGGGTCAATAACTCTAGATGTATCATACGCTTTAAGTGGCTCTAATGTCACGGCATCACAAAGTACTGCTCCACCTGGATTATAGTTACCTGCAATCACATATTTACCATCTGGAGAAACTGCAAGTCCTCTCGACTCTTGTCCTACTTGTACAGTAGCAAGTGCTGGTTGTCCTGGCGCACCTATATCAAACATAGTTAACTTACCAGAACGTGAGATACAGTATGCATATCTAGGATTCGCTTTATTTGTCACTGTTACATGTACTGCAAAACCTGCTTTATGACGTGAAAGTACTTTACCATTTGTTGAATCAAAAAAGTCAACCAGAGAAGCATCTCTTTCTGTTGCAAAGGTAATATCTTTTACATTTTTTATTTCTGCACCTTCATATCCTAGTTTACCATCTTGTGCCACTGGATATTTTTTAGCCAATGCTTCACGATCTGCTAATTTTGCCCATGATTTTTTTACTTCATCGAGGCTAAGTGTAAGTTCCACCGTATTTTTCCAGTCCATCAACCAGTCAATCATGCCAGCAGCATCATCTTTACTAAACTTTTCTTTCCATGCAGGCATAGCAGTATTTTTTCTACCATTCATGATAGTTTCTGCCATGAATTCTCTACTTTTCTTTTTAAGTACTTTAGGTCTAAGGTCAGAACCTACACCACCTTGGTGAATAGGACCATGACATCCTTGACACTCTTTTTCAAATACTTTTGCAAAATCCATATTGGATGTACCAGCCATCGCCATTGTTGCTGCGAAACTTGTTACTGCTGCTAAACCTAGTAATTTATTCAATTTCATTTCTTCCTCCTTTTATAAGTCTCCTTGCAAAAGAGCTTTTTCTCTTTTGCAATTCCTCTCACTGAAGCTTCATCTGAAGCTTCAAATACTTTTATCTCAAAATTTAATGATGATAAAACCATCTATTAAGTTCGTTACGATAAAATTACGAGTCTAATTTTTAGACAACACAGACAAAATAGGGGCTCCACCAAGCCCCTATCACTTACTTATTCAATTTCTTTTTCTCACTCGCATAAATCCAAAACATAGGCAATATAATTATCGTATGTAAAAAGATTGTTAGTGTCAGCGGTCCTTGGTTAAGCCAAGCAAAAAAGCTTGGCACGACATCTGTAATTTGTTCAAATAGCATATTATGCTCCTTCTTGTTCTAATTTAGCTTGTTTACCAATGGTCAACATATCCCAGACAAGATAGATAAATCCTACGAATGTAACCACACCCATCATCATTCTCCAAAGTTGTCCTTGTATGTACCAAGGCATATTTTGTGCTACAAAGAATGCATTCCATCCACCACCAAGTTCTGCTCTTTCGATGAGTACTTGCTCGTATCCTGCAATCGTCAAGGCAATCGTCATACCCATCACACCAAAGGCAGTAAGGAAAACACCCATTTTAGTTTTAAATGTCGATGTCATACGTTCTATACCATAAGCATTTTGAATACCAATGTACATCATTCCAACTAAGATAGTTGCATACGCCCCAAAGAATGACAAGTGACCATGTGCTGCGGTAAATTGTGTACCATGCGTATAGATATTAACTTGCGGTAAAGTATGGAAGAATCCCCATATACCTGCACCCAAGAAGTTACCAAAAGCATTTAACACAATCCAAGACATCGCTGGAGCATTTTTAGAAACTGAACCTGTTTCACCTCTAGCATGTGCAGCACCTTGTTCTTTACCCCAGTCATAGAGGACATGAACAAACATTGCTACCAATGGCACTGGCTCAAGAGCAGAGAACAATGCCCCAATCTCCCACCAATACTCAGGTGTTCCAATCCAGAAATAGTGGTGACCAAGACCTAGAATACCAGAGCCAAAGAGCATCAATACTTCAATCCATAACCACATTTCAACGATTTCACGTTTTGCTCCGATGAGCTTAATAAGTGAATACGCTGCAAGCGCACCAACAAATACTTCCCATGTTGCTTCAACCCAAAGGTGTATAACCCACCACCACCAGTACTGATCCATAGAGATATTGTCTGTAAAGAACATACCTGCAAGATAAAGACCAGCAAGAGCCATAAGGTCAGCTACAATTACTTGCATAATGCCTGTTTTTATTTTTGCTTTCATAAATGTCGCAAAGACATTCCAGTAAAAAGTAAGTATCACAACGACAATACCAATATCTGCCCAACGTGGCGCTTCAAGGTACTCTCTACCTTCATTGATAAGCCAAATTGATGACTCTTTACCTGGACCTACTTGAATAAGGATATAAACCAATACAACCACAGTGACTGCTGCTGTAAGTACCCAAAATGCAAGTTTTCCTATGCCTATACCTACTGTCTCTACACCTGTCTCATCTGGCATTAAAAAATACACAGAACCTATCATTGCATAAAGCATCCATACAACAAGAGCATTAATATGCACTGTTCTAGCTACTGAGAAATCAAGAATTTCAAATAAAAACCCTGGAAAAATAAATTGAATCGCTGCAACAAGTCCAAAAAGAAGTTGTGCTCCAAAGAGTATAATTGCAACCCTAAAATACATCATCCCCAGTTCTTTTGATTTATTACCTTCAAACTGATTTGTTTTAATACTAGTGAGCATTTGAGCCTCCTGATTTAAATTGATCAACTGTTTTTGAGAAGTTTCTTGGGAAACCATTGGTGTCAATACTACTCATATGCTTAAGAAAAGCCACCAATCCTTTTGCTTCATCAGCAGTAATTCCAAGATTTGGCATCATACGTGCATGTGTAGGATATTGTGAAGGATGCTGTAAAAATTCTGCTATCGCTTCTTCTCTAGTACCCTTACCCGTCATAGCCTGTACTGATTCCCATGCAGGATCAATCCATGCTTTCGTAAGATCAGGTGCAAAATATGCCCCATTTCCTAAAAGTGTATGGCAATTCATACAGTTTTTTGCTTGAGAAGTAAGTTTCCCTAGGTGGAGTAATGCTCCTGCCTCTTCTTCACTGTAATCATCTCTACCAAAGAACTTCTGCTTTTCACCAATTGTTGGCACCTCATGTCCTCTTTTCGCATCCATTGCATAACCAATTTCATAATTGATTACCGTAGGACCAGGAACTCTTTTTGTGACACCATTTTTTAGATCTGCATCAGACCCCATAGTTATTTGTCCTACAGAATCAAATGTAAGCCAAACCAACAATATAGATGCAAATCCAGTTACCCATGCCGCTGAACGACGCCAAAATGAATTGCTCGCCCAAACTGAAACATTTTTATTTGCCATGTGTATTCCCTCCATTTAAGATTTTATTTCTTCTATGATTTCATCTGTATCCGCATATCGCTTATCTGCTTCTTCTATAAGATGAAAATATAGATGAGGCACAAAAAGATATATCACCATCGTTATCATCAATACTTTCATAGTAAAGTGATTACTTTGGATGAGTACAGCGAAGTCATACAAAAAGTATGTTTGTAATACCCAAAACAGATATCCTACAGGCATCCATTTTTTGGAAAAGTACCCCATTTTAGAGAGAGTGATAACTGCTGCATACCCTACTCCAAAAACCAGTACCAAGGTTGACTCTATAAAAATAGGTAAGAATTGATCTAACGCTATTTCTGGTCTCACTATCAACGTATCCATTTTTTGGCTCCTGTTAAATTTCTATTTTGCAAAAGAATATCCGTAAAGAATTCTAGGGCATAGAAGTATTATTGCTTGTTTGAAAAGTAGATGGCTTGATTTGGGTCAAGGAAATGAAAAATAATCATAAAAATTTATAAATATGATAAGTAAAAATAATGGATTGGTTTTAAAAGAAAAAGTTATATTTAGCAGACTTAGTGGCTAAGATGCATTATTTGACAATACATCTCGCAATAAAAAAGGGTCTATTATAGTTAGGTGAAATAAAGTTATTGTCTCGCAAAGACCAATCATTTGATTTTTGTATACGTACTGTTTGTGCTACTTTACGTGTGGCTCTACTCTCACAGATAATGACTTTATCTTCATGAAATGCCGTTGCAACTTCTACTATACGCTTAGACGTTATCATATAGTGTGCCCCAACCATCACAGCGATAACCAAAGAGACCCAGAGTAAACCTTTTTTTACGGCACCTTTTGACATAAAAGGTCTTGTCGTCACAAAAAGAGTAATAAGCAATGTAAATGCACCCAATATAAGATATGCACCTTCTAAGTAAAAAAAGTTTGTCATTGTGTTACCTTTATGATAGATTGACAAATCATAACATACACTAGCATCTATAGTCGTTGATATCCATCAAGTCTTTAGAGGTTAAATCATTCTATACTACTTTTAAATTATTTAAATAGAAGGTTCTACACATGCAAGCATTAAGAAAATATCTTCCTCTTGTACTTTTTTTAGCATTTTTAAGTTTGGCTCTTTTAGCATTTATGTCTAGTAAACCGAGCCCTAAAAATGCCCGTGTCTATAAGGCGGTTCAGCAATACAGTCCCTACTACCTTGATAAGCGCTTTGGTGGTTTACAAATTATGAGTAAAGAAGATAAAGATTTTATAGAAAAACCTACCAATATGACACTCTTTAGTGAGTTTTCACGACTTGAGCGAGAATGGGGACAAACCCATCTAAAAATAGAAAATAATGCACTCATCATACTTGATAATAATGGTACAACACAAGCAACTCTCCCACTTCAAAAACAAGAAGAGTTAAACTTTATTCATAGCTATTATGAGGTACATTAAATATGTTAGAACTTATACTTACCCTCGTTTTTTCCATAGTAATGCTTGTATTCATGGCATTTCCTGCTATGAAAATAGTTGAAGGTCTAGAAAAGGTATTTACAATCCCAGAAAAATGGCATAATCTACTACTTATCTTAACCACTATCGCACTATCTCTACTTATTGGGCTCTACCTTAAGTTTGGGTAAACAACTATTAACAGCTTTTTGGATAAAATAATCCATTAAATTTGCTAGGCTTATAGCCCTAGCTTGGAGTATATCAAATGGATAAAGCAAAATATATTTGGATGGATGGTAACCTAAAACCTTGGGACGAAGCACAGGTACACGTTCTCACACATACACTACACTACGGTAATGGTGCTATAGAAGGTACCAAAGCCTACCCTACTGTAGATGGAAGATGTGCTATTTTCAAACTGAGTGAGCACACACAAAGACTTCTGAACTCTTCTAAGATGACCCTTATGGATGTGCCGTATACAGTTGAAGAACTTAACGCCGCACAAGTAAAACTTCTCCAAGAGAATGAACTTTTTGATGGTGCCTACATTAGACCACTGGTTTACCTTGGCTATGGGGTTATGGGGCTTTATCATAAAGAATGCCCTGTACAAGTTTCTATCTCTGCATGGAAATGGGGAGCCTACCTTGGTGAAGAGGGTCTAAGAAAAGGCATTCGTCTTAAGATTTCTTCGATGACTAGAACACCAAACACTTCAGGTATGGGTAAAGCAAAAGCCGTTGCCAATTACCTTAACTCACAAATGGCAAAGTTTGAAGCAGTGGAAGCTGGGTATGATGAAGCACTGTTACGTGATGACCAAGGCTATATAGCTGAGGCATCAGGTGCTTGTTTCTTCATGGTAAGAGATGGAAAACTCATCTCCCCACCATCAGACAACACTCTAGAATCCATTACCCAGCAAACGATTATTGACTTGGCTGGAGATATGGGTATTGAAGTGGTACGTCGTCGTATTTCAAGAGAAGAAACTTACATCGCAGATGAATGTTTCCTTACAGGAACTGCTGCAGAAGTGACACCTGTACGTGAGATAGATGCACGTATCATTGGAGCAGGAAGCCGTGGACCTATTACAGAGAGATTACAAACAGCCTATTTTGATGTGGTTGCAGGAAAAAACCCTGACTACATTCAACACTTAACATATATCAACTAAGGATAACTATGCCAGCAGATATGAACGACTATTTTAAAAAGAAAAAACCAAGCTCAAATAAGAACAATAACAGTGGGGGAGGAAGTAATAACTTTGAAAACCCTCTGAACAATATGCCTAAAGGTTTACCATCATGGGCAATTGTAGCAGCAATAATTGCTTTTGCTTTTTTTGTATTTAAACCATTTACTATCATTAACTCTGGAGAGGTAGGGATTAAGGTGACTACAGGTAAATTTGAACAAAAACCTCTTGGAGCTGGCTTACATTTTTATATTCCTGTGTTTCAAAAAATTATCCCTGTAAACACACGTATTAGATTGATTACTTACAGTAATGATGTTTCTCGTGAATTAGGTGATAGCTATAAAAACTTTGAAGGTGCTCTAAGAAGGAACAGAGCTATACCTGTACTCGATAAGCGTGGTCTTACAGTCAACATTGACCTTGCAGTTCAATACAGTATTAAACCAGAATCAGCACCAGCAACCATAGAAAAATGGGGTTCAAGCTGGGAAGAAAAAATTATCAATTCTAAGGTAAGAGAAGTGGTACGTGATGTCGTGGGACAATACACTGCTGAACAACTCCCAGAGATGAGAAATGCAATCGCTTCAGCTATCCAGACTAAAGTACGTGAGAAAGTAGATGCCCTTCCAAATCAACCTGTTATTCTCTCTTCCGTTGAACTGAGAAATATTGTACTTCCTCCAAAGATTAAAGAAAAAATTGAAGAGGTACAAGCTGCGAAACAAGATGTAACTATTGCAGAGCAAGAGAAGGAAAAAGCAAAACAACAAGCACAAAGTGTGGCAGAAGTAGCAAAAGGTATAGCACAAAAAAATCGTATTGAGGCACAAGGTGAAGCAGACAAGATTCGTATCGAAGCTGAATCTCAAGCAAAAGCAAACAAACTCATCTCAAGTTCACTTACAACTGAACTTCTACAGCTTGAACAAATTAAAACACAAGCTAAGTTTAACGATGCATTAAGGGTAAACAAAGATGCACAAATCTTCCTTACACCTGGTGGTGCAGTACCTAACATTTGGGTAGATGCCAAAGGAAAACAACAACGTTTAATGGGACAACAATAAGTTGTCCTCCTCTTGTTCCACCTCTTTTGAGGTGTAACGTATATACAAGTTTGATAGTTTTATCAGATTTATATATGCATTCTATCTCAAGAGAGATGGAACGAGTTTGGAGAAATAATGAACATAGACTGGAACAAAACCCCCCTCATCCCTGCCATAGCCCAAGACGCAGAGACTAATGATGTACTCATGCTTGCCTACATGAATGAAGAAGCCTACACTCTTACTTTAGAGACAGGATTTGCACACTACTTCAGCAGAAGTAAACAACGTATCTGGAAAAAAGGTGAAAGTTCTAACCATACACAAGAAGTTAAAGACGTACTTCTTGACTGTGACGCAGACACTGTTATACTTAAAATCAAACAAAATGGTGTTGCATGCCATACAGGCAGAAAAAGCTGTTTCTTTACCTCTGTGATGCAAGACAAAATTATCTTAGATAAAGAAGTAGATACTGATGCTATCTATAGTGTGGTTGATACGCTTTATCATACCATACTAGAGCGCAAAAATGCACCTTCAGAGCAAAAGTCATGGACAAAGAAACTCCTAGATGACAAAGCACTTATGTTGAGTAAAATCCGTGAAGAGGCAGATGAAGTATGTGTTGCGATAAATGAAGAAAGTGACGAACAAGTCATCTATGAAAGTGCAGACCTACTCTACCATACACTTGTTGGATTAGGCTATAGAGATATATCGCCTGATAGAGTCAAACAAGAGTTAGCAAGAAGATTTGGATTGTCTGGTATAGAAGAAAAAGAGAGTCGAACAAAATAATCTGTAGGATTGGCTTCAGCCGACCATGTATATCAGTTATTGGTCGGCTAAAGCCAACCCTACACCCTTAACAGCCACCTGCACAGCCTGGAGTATTTTCATTACCACCAGCAAAATATTTCCCATCAAAACTTACCAATGAATACGTTCTATCAGATCCAAGTGAATCTTTTAAACCTTCAATAGAAAGAAATCCAAGTGAATCTGCGCCCATGTTTTTGGCAATCTCTTCAGGTGTAAACTTTGTAGAGATGAGTTCCTCTTTGGTAGGTGTATCAATACCATAACGACAAGGATACTTTATCTCAGGTGCTGCGATACGCATATGCACTTCTTTAGCCCCTGCTTCTTTGAGCATACGAACTATCTGCTTAGATGTTGTTCCACGTACAAGAGAATCATCTATAATGGCTACTCTTTTACCCTCTATAAGATGTTTCACAGGAGAGAGTTTCAGTTTTACTTTTAAGTCACGTATCTCTTGTGTAGGTTCAATGAATGTACGTCCTACATAGTGGTTACGTACAATACCCATTTCAAAGGGCACACCAAGACCATCTGCATAGCCCTTAGCTGCTGCCACACCAGAGTCTGGTACAGGTAACACAAGATCTATATCTGCAGGTGTTTCTTTTGCCAATCTTTTACCCATTTCAAGACGCATTTCATAAACATTTTTTCCATCTATTATTGAGTCTGGTCTTGCGAAGTAAATGTACTCAAAAGCACAAGGATGATAGTCTGCTTCAAATATTATCTGTGATGCTGGCTCTTTACCCTCTTCAAAAATAAGCATCTCTCCAGGCTTGACATCACGTATAAACTCAGCACCAACAAGATCAAATGCACAGGTTTCAGAAGAGACGATATATCCGCCATCTTTTAATTTACCAAGGCTTAGTGGACGTATGCCAAAACGGTCTCGTATGACAAACATTTTTGAACGACTTTGAATGGCTAAACAATATGCTCCTTCAATCTTTGTAAGCATATCTTTAATACGATCTTCTAAAGAATTTTTATCTGATTTAGCGATGAGATGAATGATATTTTCTGTATCCATATCTGTTTGAAAAATGGCACCTCTATCAATAAGTTCCGTTCTTACTTCTTGTTTATTGATAAGATTGCCATTATGCACAACAGAGATTTCACCCAGTTTATACTTAGCAAATACAGGTTGTGCATCACCAGCAGATTCAGATCCTGCAGTAGAGTAACGGTTATGCCCTACGGCACAGCCACCTTCCATACTGTCTAGTGTACTTTGAGAGAAGACATCTGCAACCATACCACGTTTTTTATAGAGTTTAATCTTCTCACCATTTGATGTAGAGATACCTGTGGCTTCTTGTCCACGGTGTTGCATAGAAAAAAGCGTATAATACGCCACAGTTGAAGCTTTTTTTGCACCAAACACACCAACGATTGCACACATATTATATTCCTAAACAGTCATTAATGGAGTAAAAACCACTCTCTTGGCTGACTAACCATTTTGCTGCGCGTATAGCACCTTTTGAGAATGTCTCTCTTGATGTTGCGGTATGGTTAAGTTCCAAAAACTCACCATCATTGTAAAAACCTACAGTATGACGCCCGACAATGTCACCACCACGTAGTGCCATCACTGCTATCTCATCTTTTGTTCTTGCACCTATCTGACCATCACGTCCAGAAACACGTACAGCATCTAAGTCAAGCCCTCTACCTTTAGCCGCAAACTCGCCTAAAGTAAGCGCTGTGCCACTTGGTGCATCTACTTTATGTTTATGATGCTGTTCTACTATCTCTATATCAAAATCTTGTAATGTTGCCGAAACTTTCTCTACTAGCTGTTTAAGTAGTGCAATACCTGCAGACATATTTGAAGCATAAAGTACTGGCATTTTTTTAGAAGCTTCCATCATAAGGTTTTGTTGGTGTTCTGTAAATCCTGTGGTTGCTATCACAAGGGGTGTAGGGTTTTCAAGTGCTGCTTCACATAATGCTTGAGTAGCCACTGGAGCAGAAAAGTCTATAACGATGTCACAGTTTTCTAACAGTGCTTTCATACTATTAGTTACAAGTACGTCTTGTGGTAAATCTCGTTTTAAGTCATCAAATACATGCACTGCACTTAAAGGCAATTCACTATCATGTAACAAAGAATCTATAAGAAGATTCCCCACTCTACCTGTACTACCTACTATTCCTACTTTTGCCATTTACTGTTGCTCCTGAATATATGAAATTACTTGTAACGCTGCGATGGATCCATCTCCAGCTGCTGATACCACTTGTTTTGGTGCTTCTATACGCATATCACCTGCT
>Ga0256827_10002183_pt1 | contig 12632 bp, 25 predicted proteins | sample CV84metaG_FD_185977 | JGI IMG/M metagenome (GOLD analysis project Ga0256827, IMG submission 185977) | Hydrothermal vent microbial communities from East Pacific Rise, Pacific Ocean - CV84 | ecosystem: Environmental > Aquatic > Marine > Hydrothermal vents | place: Pacific Ocean: East Pacific Rise... | reverse complement strand
AATGTGGAATACAAAGGTATAAAAAGCTTTCAAGCTCTGGTGTCGGAGCATAAACTTACAGTTAAGAAAACAGCGTAAGCTAATTTTTAACTGAAGCACTGTCCTTCAGGACGGTGAGATTCACTAGCTGAACAAGAAGGATTAGGTAAAGGTAACCTTATAATGTGTAACGATATCAATCCAGAAGATGAAAAAGATGATAGTGGATATTATACACACTGTATATATGAATTAAATGGAAAATATTACGATATAAATGGTGAGTTTGACACAATAGATGAATTATTAAATGTTGGTGAATTTTATTTTGCTTTTCATAATATTGCGTATGAAAAAGTATCCGTAGAAAGCTTAGATTATCATTTAAAAGAAGCAATTCAATATAAAGACAAAATGATTGAAGTTAATGTCTAATTTAAGTGAAATTTAAGCAGTATATTGATATAATATACTTACAAAAAAAGAAGATAAGGATTTAGATTATGAATAAAAAAATAGAAATTGAATTTAGCGAACAAGACTTAGTTGAAATTAGAGATGGTGAAGAAATGAATTGGAATTATGATGGTATCGAAGTTACAATTTTTAATGAATGGACTAGCGATTACGACGTAGAAGATATCCCAGAAGCTTCTGCAACACATATTTTTATTGACCTAACAGAAAGTGATATTGAAGAACTTATCCGTGGTGAAGAATTTGATTGGACTTATGAAGGAATAGATTGTCATCTATTCAATTCTAGTATTTAAAAGGATTTTGAATGACTAAAAATAAAACAGAAACAAAAAAAACAGTTTTAAGTATTAGCGCGATTGCTTTTGGGTTTAGCTTTTATACACTTATTAGTTCAAAAGGAACGTTTTTATACAGTTTAATCAATACTATGGATACTTTATCTATCTTCTTATATTTAGTTACGATTATATCTGTTCTTACACTATCATTCTTTTCTTTCTTAACAAAGAAAGTATCAACCGATGAAAAATTAACAGTAGAAGAAAAAACAACTACCATCAACCATATAAGATTATCTAGTTCTAGACTAAAAACACTTATAACTTTTGATATTATTTTAATTTTAATCATTAGTGAAATTACTAAAAATTATTTTGTGAATGATTTAAGTATGCTTAATTTAAAAGGAGAAATCCTAATTTATATTGGAACAGTTATGAGTATTGTTTGGTTTTTTCCATATTATACTTTATTTAGAAAAATTTTCATTACAAAATAGAGTTTTTAAGAACTCTTTAAGCAGTATAAAGATATAATCTTTATATAAAAAAGGAGTATTTTTTATGAAAGATATATTAAATAATGTTGGAAAGTTTCTTATAGATGAAGATATGGAAGTTTTAGAAACTTTTACACTTGCTTATTTTCAAAAACAAAATAATTTATTAAAAGCAGAAACAGAGAAAAACCTTGTAAATGTTTTTGAAGAATGGGAATTATACATATACCAAAAATCATTTATTTTAGGTAGCGAAATGGTAAGAATAGGATATTTACCAAAACACTACATAAACAATATTATTGAAGAAGATAATTTTAGGTTTCTAGTAAATTGTTTAGAAACAGAAGATGATATTACAGAAGATGATAAAAAACTGATAAATATTATTTATCCAAATGGTGACTGGAGAGATTCTACACTAAAAATATTATCAAAAATCGGTATTGATTTAATAATATTAAAAACAAAAAATAATTAAAAATAAAAATATATTTAAAAGGTCACATAATGAAAGAAAATATTAAAGAGTTACTAGAATTTGATGCAATTAAAGAAACAGAAGAATTTTTTGATGAGAAAAATACAGATAGAACAAATGCTTTTTCTTTTGGGTTATTTTTAGACAACAATAAAAGAAAAGAAGAATTATTAACAAAAATGGGTGACACACCATTCAATAGTTCTTTAGATAAATATTTAGAAGTTGCAGAAAATAATGGATTTGAAGTTATTCTTGTTGAAGATTTTACAAAAGAAGATATATACACAACTCGTCAAGGTGACGAACTAGTAAAAATACCTTATGAAAATACAAGCCAATTATTTATTCTTTGGAATATAGAAAAAAGTATTCTTTTGCATTTTGACACTTACCCTTCTTATAGATTAAATGATAGTAACGAAGTGTATTTAGATAATATCAAAATCAATGGCGGTCATTTTCATTACAATATTGCTTTTGAAGATATTGATAAAGGATATGGAACAGCCACTTCTTCCGGTGGATTTAAAAAAGTTTCCGAAGAAAATATTAAAGAACAACCTATTTTAAAAGATATAGAAATGGTCTGGTCTGGTGACCATGATTGTCGCGAGGCGTTAGCTTATAATATTTCAATATTAAATAAATATGGTACTTTTTTAACAAAATGGATTGATATTCCATTTTTTCGCTTAATGCATCATTCAGAATGGAAAAGTGATAGGTCCTCAACTGATATCAATGCAGATAGAATTAGAAAACTACCTTTATATATTCAAGAAATTATTTCTTAAATATTATCTAACAAAAGCCTTTTTTACTATTGTTATAAATTCTTCATTTATTTCAATAGTTTCTAAAATTATTTTTTTTTGGTCTTTTGTATACTCATCACTTAATGTCGCTATCTCTAAATGTAACATTAAGTCTTTTCTCATTAAATCAATTTTATCAGACAATTCTTGATTGTCTGTCTCAAATAACTGATAAAGTTCATTGTGTTCTTCAACCAAAGTGCCTAGTTTAGTTATTACCTTCTTATTTCCCATAAATAAATACCTTTTCTTTTATTATACTATATATTTTTATGATTTGTCGATATTTGAGTTTGTGCCGCTGATATTTCAGCTGGTGTATGATTTTTCTTTATATTATATTCACTAGCAGAATGTTTATATACCACAGAATAAATTTTTTCACCTTTTAACTCATTACCTTGTGCTATTTCTTCATGCATTGTATTTTGTTGAAATATTTTTAATTGGTCAAAATTTTTACCTTCGTGTATAACAGTTGCCAAGTCATTAGCGTTCATGGTTAAACCAGTGGCTTTCTTAATATGCAAAGCTACTGCATTAATAAACTGAACAGGGTTTTCATCGGTAACGTGTTCCGCAAACGATGCCTGAATACTAGATATAATGCTCGGTGTTAAACCTATTTCACTTATTTGAGTCGTTGTAAGATTACCTTCCACCATAGACATTAAAATATCTGGTGTTATTTTATCACCGTTTAAAGCATGCAAATTTTCCATTGCCACTAAATAATGAGCAGAAGATACACTATACCCATCTTGAACATTTTCAGCAAACGTTGGAATGTTTTGGTTTTGTTGCACGACTTGTTCTTGCTGTATCGGTGTGTAATTAGCCGCACTATATGTGTTAGCATTCATCATACTTCCAACTCCTGTCGCTAAAATAGCTACTGTCAAAGCTAACAAAGCACCTTTTTTTAGAGTTTTAGTCATTTCTTTTAAACCAGATTTACTTCTTATTACCAAGTCGTCTAATAAACTTAATTCAGTACCTCTATTTGAGTTTTTCATAATATTTCCTTTTGTTTTAATATATTATAGCTAATTTATTTGTTTTTCTATTTAATAGATATTTTATAAAATATATACATTTCTATATATATTAAAGCTTTTATAAGCAGTTGTTTGATATAATATACTATAAAAAGAAAGGCTTTAAAATGCATTATATGGACAGACTAATAGACAAAAATACCAAAGTAGAGGTTACCCTTAGTTCCACTTATGGGTTTTCAGAAAACAACCTTAATTCAATAAATTTATTTTTAAAAAACGAAAGAGTTATTAAATTGTTATTAACTAATGATTTTACTATTGACACATTTGAAGAACAAACAATGGGTGGTGATGTAATATCAGAAGAACATAATTTTATTATAACTTTCGAATATAAAGATGCAGAAGAAGTTCTACTTCTTTTAAAAAAATATTGTGGTGATTACTATATGACAGAATATTTTTGGGATTTAAAAAATGTCCTTAATAGATTTAAAGATACTATTTCGCCTTCAAAAGAAAAAATTATAGAAGATATAATGGAAAATGAAATTCCATTTTAAACATAGAATAGTAATCAAAAAAAAGTTATTTAATTATATATTTAAGTAGCTTTTAAACAGTTTATTAGTATAATACTATTAAATAAAAACAACACAAAGGACTTATAATGGGTTTAGACATGTATTTAACAAAAGATACGTATATTGGGGCTTATTTTGAACATAGAAAAGTAAAAGCTAAAATTGAAATTACAATCGATGGTGAAAAAGTAGAAATCAATCCGGCAGATATTGAAACTATTACAGAAAGAGTAGGTTACTGGCGAAAAGCACACCATTTACATCAAATGTTTGTAGATATTGTCCAAGATGGCGTAGATGAATGCCAAAAAAGTTATATTTCGAGAGATAAAATGATTGAAATGAGAGATGCATGTATCGATTATATTGATAACGAAAGTGGTAACGAATACGAAATTGAAGATGTAGAATTGTTTATCAAAATAATTGAACCGATTATTACTGATGAAAATTTTCCTAGTATCTATTATCAATCAAGCTGGTAGAAATTTAAGTTTAATTTAAGCAGTATATTGATATAATATACTTATAAAAAATAAAAGGTTTAACAATATGATACATTCATACATGAAACAAATTAACTATTTGATAGATATGAGTCCAAAAACAATAGTTAATTTAATCAATGGTGAAGTATCATATATCAGTAGTAATAAACTTCAAATGGAAGATAGAATTAAACTATTTAAGTTTTTTTTATTCAAATCTGATATAAGACGACAACAACAAAAAGTTATCCCTAATATTAATAAAGTATTAATAGAAACCCTTACAAGTGAAAAATATAGACTACATATATTTAGAAACTATGATTTGTCAGAAGATGAAAGAGTCAGATTATTAAAACTATCTTCTTTTATCTCCGAATGTGATTTTAATAATATAGAAAATTTTAAAGGTTTCTTAAGTGTCATTAAAATTTTTGAGGATAATGACGTTATTCAACTTAAAGACAATATTACCCATAACAAAAGAAATAATGATTAAAACAAAAAAAGGAATTAAAATGAATATAGTGGAATTAAAAGAAAAATCAGATGATATCGCAATTTGTGACGATAGAATTAGAGAAATTAAAACACAATTAAAAAACCTTGAAGATGAATTAAAAAATGTAACTGCGAAAAAAGACCAAAAAGTATGGCAACTTCAAGATATGATTGATTCAATATCAGAAAATAAAAACTCTAAAAAATCTGGCGGAAGCTTTGTGATAGTAGAATAATATGAAAAAAATTATATTTTTAGATATTGATGGGGTTCTTAATATCACAGAACTTTCAAATAATACTTATATGAAAACAGGTCTCTATATGGAAGAACACCTCATTAAATTATTTAACGATTTTTTAGATGACAATAAAGACATTAGTTTAGTTATTTCTTCTGATTGGCGAATGGATATGGATGATTTAAAAGACCAACTCCATATAACAAAATTCAAACACAATAATAGAATTATTGGTGCAACTGGTTTTGAAGATTGGCGAGGTAATGAAATACAAACTTATATAAATACTCATTTAAAAAAAGAAGATAAATATTGCGTATTAGATGATAATATGTATTTTATATGTGGCGATTCTTGCGACACTATTGATAAAAAATATTGTGTCCAAACAGATACAAAAATAGGTATAACAAAACAAAGTCTTTTAGATATTTCTAAAATTTTATCTTAAAGTCTATAATGTATTTAAGCAGTCTATAAGGTTTATTGCAGTATAATATACTTACTAAAAACTTAAAGGACTCCAATGTTAAAAACTGTAATTATTCCGGTTAATGGAAAAAATCAAAGAACCGTAGAAAACACAATTCAATTCAATGAAGTTCTTAAATATTGTAATGAAACTATTTTAGATATGTTGGAAATATTAACTGTTGAAAATGTTCCTGAAGATTTTACAGATGTTATTACAAAATATGTTTTAAATTGTGCTGATATTCAAACAAAAGTAGAAGAAAATACACTTATAAATTTTAGAATTTTTCATAAAGTTGTAGAATAATATTTAAATTCAGCAATATTTAAGCAGTATATTGATATAATATACTTACAAAAAAAAACTTAAAGGACTCTACAATGGGTACACGTCATATTACAAAAATTATCAACGAAAAAGGTGAAACAAAAGTTTCAAATTACGGACAATGGGATGGTTATCCTATGGGGCAAGGTCTTGATATCTTAAAAATGCTTCTTGAAAATAAAGAAGATATGATTTCACGCTTAGAAACTAATCTAGAAACGATTAAGACTATTACAAATGATGAAGAGCTTCAACAAGTTTATATCGATAATGGTTTTACTATATCTAAAGATGGTTTTATTAGTATGGAAGAAAGCCAACAACGTTTAGAAAGATTGCCGCAGTTACATCGCGACACAGGCTCTAAAATTATTAGTCTTATTGCTGACAATATTGGACTAGAAACTATTTTCTCAGAAGATGAAGGTTGGTGTGAATACACAAACACTATCAATTTTAAAACAAGAACTTTTGAAATTGCACATACAGGTGAAGAAAAAACACCTATTTTTACAACAAATATAGATAATCCATTATCAGTCGAAGAGTTTGAAAAAAAATTCGACGATTAAGGTTTGATAAAGTTAGATAATAGTATTATCTAACTCTAGAAAATACTTTATAGGAATAAAAATGTTCACTTATGCCCCATTCTTCATTATATCAATAATTATAATTGGTCTAATAACACAGATAATAATCACAAATAAATCATTCAGAAAAATTTCTTTTCTTTTAAATCCTGTTTTAGGTACTAATTTTGATAAAATGGGAAATATTGAAATACAAGTAGAATATATGAATAAGCGAGTAATATATAATAAAAAAATATTAAATACAAGTAATCATTTTAATGATGAAAATAATAATATTTTAAAATATATAAGATATGGCATTATAAAGTTTAAAAAATTACCAATTGATAATAAAATTATAGTTTCTATGGAAGTTGAAAAAAAAGAATTATATAATATTGATAAAAGAGAATTAGATATGTTTTTAGAGAAAACCCTAGAAACATCTAATTTTATTATCGATAATTACGTTGAAAATATTAAAAAATGGGACAAGGCTGATTTAGATGCTTAAAAAATTCAGCTTATTCGATAAAATATTTAAAAGAAAATTTGTAAATAAGTTTAACAACCTGTCTTTTGATGCAAATAATCAAAATGTATATTCTGAAAAATTATTAAGTGATTTTATCAATTCTAAATCAGAAAAACGTGGAAGAACATGCGCTAATTGTAATTTTAATGAAATTAGTCATTATTATCCTGCTACTGAATTTGATGTTGATTTTTATCCTTGTGATGAGTTTGAAGCTATTCATAAATTCGAAATGAAAGAAGGGTTGGATTTTTTATATAATTCTGGTGGAACAGTTACAGAAAAAGTGTTATTAAATAATATCAAAAAGAAAACTTTTGAAAATTTTAAATTAACAGGTTTGATAAAAACAGTTTAAAAGGGAAATTATGACATACAAATATAAATTAGAAGTTAATGGTAGAAAATATGAATTTGAAGATACAGATGAATTATCTATCGCCGGTATTGTAGAACAAAAATTATTAGATAAAGAATTAGATGAATTTTATAAAGATGAATTAAAATTTACTTCTGAAAAATGTAGTTTAAACGTAGAAAAAATAATGGGACGTAAACTTTAATTATAAAATTTACACTCCAAATATTTATATGAAATTATACTTTTTTGCCTGGTGTTTTTTGAATTTTTTCTTCTGACTCTAAATCTTGAATTTCTAATTCACCGCTTTCAGACACATAACCAGCTATTACACTTTCATAATCATACATATTAAGTTCACACTCTATAAAATTATTTATATAAGTTCCTAGTAAGATACTTAATTGATTATAATCCCAAGTAGAAATATCACCCCAATTATTATAATCATCACTATAATTTGGTGCAAATCCATCACGTTTTGCAAAATGGCTAGATACTTTATCCCGAAAATTCTTTTTTGTAGTCTCATTAGAAAAAACTTCTTCATACATTTTATTTATTTCTTCAATAGTTATATTTGCGAATATCTTATCTGTCTCAAAGTTATATTCTCTAGGACTTTCTAAATCGGCAAACACGAAATCAATTTCTATTTCTTTACCTAATTTATTGATAAAAATTTTACTATAATCAATCATTGCCTGACGCATATCCAATTTATCTAAATCATCAACATCTTCAACCTGCATTTCTGCTGTTTCTTCTATTACTGCGTCATGTATTGTTTGATAAAAACCACTAAAAGGAACTCTGATTTCTTTTACAGATATTTTTTCATATAGACCTGCGTTTATTAAGTCAATTACAGTATCAATAACATCTAAAGAAACATCATTTAATTCAGGATGTTTTTCTATTAATAACTCCAACTCTTTTTCAAATATTTCATTCATACCTTTATCTTGTTCATCTGAATGATATTTAATCATTTCTCTTTTTAATTCACGTAATCTTCCTGTTGATAAATCTAATTCTTTTATAGAATCTATATAGTCCTGCTTCGCCATTATTTATTCCTTTAATTTGTTTCTTATATTATACACAAATATATAAAATATAAACTTAACCTGTTTTTAACTTAAGTTGCTTATAAGTTACGAATAGATATAATAAAAAATCAAATTAAAGAGAGAAAAATGAAAATACTTTTAACCATAATGATTATGTTCGCAATTATTGCATATTCTTTGTTATATAATAATATTTCAGACAGAGAAGAAAAAAGAAAATCATATAAATATGAGGTATCTTATTCTATTTTTGAAGGAAGTTATTTTACTAACAAAATAATAAAAACAGATAACTGTATTTCTTTTATCTCAAGTAAAAATTATGAATATGAATTTTGCGGAAATTCACAAGTAAAAACATTAAAGAAATATTCAAAAGGACATATAGATGACGAAAACTATCCAAGAGATTAATCAAAAAGGACAAATTAAGTTCTTAAACACTTTCGGCGATATTACTATCGAATGGGATGAAAAAGACCATATTCAAATGCTTACAGTTATTCAAGAAAAATTAGATGCTGGTTTTCAATTTTATATTGTAAAAGATAGATTTTGCGGAATACCTGGTACAGGCGGCAAAAAGAAACTTAAAAAAATTAGCAAACTTTCTGGTAATAAAGTTATGATAAAAGATAAAGATATTAGTAAATATTTTAATCATATCACAAGTGCAAAAATAGTCGACGATAAAAAAGAATCACACCAAATGATAGAAAATAGTCGTGATGCAAAAAAGATTGCACGTAGTTCTAGTGTTTGTTCTAGACCAGCAACCAGAGGATAATAATATGAGCGGAATATTAAAGGTATACCCAACTTAAAGAAGATGCAGTTGTGCATTAAGCGCACTTTAATAGAATATTAGATATAATTTTTACACAAAAAAAAAGGATTTAATTATGAGTAAAACTATCACTTGGGGAATTTACGGAGAAATGTATGATGATTTTAATAATACATTTACGGAAGATTTTGGATTTTTACTTTCAAGCACAACAAGTCTCTATACTGTAAAAGAAGCTGAAAATATTACAGACCTTTATAATATAACACTAGAAACGACTTTAGAAATGGGTTATACAGTAAAAGAAAAATTGCTATACAGAAATTTTGTAGCAAAATGGGATTTCAATAAAGTATTCGAGTAACAAAATGCCTATTACAGAAGTTCCAGAATTAAGCCCATTAGCATGTATAACTGATAAATTTCAAACAACTTTCAAAGACATACCTAAGTTAGAGAAAAAAATAAATATCAATATGCCTCCTGATGTGAGTTATTGTTTTTATAGTGAAATAGAAATGTTTAGTGGAACCTCCGGGGATATAGGTTATTTTTTAGAACAAACAGGTTTAGATGTAACAGCTATTTATGATGATATTGAAAATGGTAGTTCAGATGATATTATGTCTGGAAGTGTTTACAAAAATATAGAATATATGTTTGAACAATGGTATTTAAATAATGCTAGTTCTTATGAAAAAAGTATGGTATTTTATAAGTTTTTAAATGGATTAGAATTTCAATTAAATGAGTTTACGACAACTTTATTTGATAATCTACAAGAACTTGATTTTAAAGTTGATAAAAGATTAGGGATTGACAAAATCAAAAAAAATCTTATGATTTTGATTGACAATGACAACACAAGGGAAGATAATGATTGGTTATCTTCTTTTAGCGATGAAGATAATCGCTCTTTACTTATAAGTAGAGTTAAAAACCTCTTAGATTTTTTAAATAAAATACAATATAAATATGAATTTTATAAAACTAATACGTCTCACACCCTAGATGAACTAATGATTGTGTCTGCACACCAATTTATAGAACATTCATATACTATATTTGGGGAACAAAATGCAAATAATGAAGAATATACATTCGAACGTCTTGCTACTTCAAAAAAAGAAATTAAACATATACCTATTTCTAAAAAAGAACAAAAAACTATGAGAAGAATGCTAAATAAAAGTATAGAAACAGTCTCAAGCTTTTTACCAAAAAAAGATATAGAATGTTTTATAGGTGGTGAAAGTTTTGAAATTTCTGGAACATATTTTAATTATAAGATATCACAAAAAAAACAATATAAATTATTACAAAATGAAAGCGATTTAAATTCTGCACATATACCGTATGAACTAGATTTATTCAACAAAAATAATGATTATTTAGCTAATCTATGTATTACTTTTAATGGTTGTCCTATATTAGACCAAATATTATCTGTTTATTTAATGATATCGGCTAATCAAGAAGCAGATATGTTAGACAAATGTAACTTTTACAAAAAAAGCGATGACTTCTTCGAAGATACAACAATTCAAAAAGTATTACCAGATAGATTTAAAACCTCAAACAATGAAAATGGAATTGTTAATATAGATAATTTTTTACATTCTAGAATTCAAACAAGTTCTTTTAACTTTACTGCAGCCGAAATAAAAAAGAAAGAAAAGTTGAAGCTAGAAAAAACGAAATTTAAAAAATATGTAAAAAACAATATATTTAGTTCTATTTTTGAACCTGGAGCTATTAGTTTTATATTTAATACAGAAGTGTCATGGGATGAAATGTCTGATTACTATTCAATTAGTAGAAATGGAAGCAAAACCTTACCTTTTGGGAATGGCGGTGTCTTTTCAGATAACCGACTAGATAGCTTAATAGTTTAATTTTCTTTATTATATTTTTTATTATAATAATATAAAATCAAAAGGATAGTAGATTGAAAAACAAAAAATTATTAAATTTATCTACAATATCTTCAGACCTATTAAACTTTTTAATACCTGTTGAATTAGACAACACTTTATTTATTGTTATTCATTATAAATATTCATTATGCGACTTAACACACATTGAAATAAATAGAGAAAGAAAATATATAGCATTTATATTAAATGGAAAAAAGAACATATTTGCTATTGATTTTACAAAAAAACCTTCCAAAGTTTATATTGTTACTGCCATCGAATTTGAAAATAAAACAAAAACAGATTTTGTAAAAAAATGTTTTGAAAATAACGAATTCAGATTAGATTATTACAAAAAAAATAGTTTTAAAGAATTAGTAAGTGAACAAAAAAAGTCATCCATATCATTTTCAGAATATAAGGAGCTTTCAGTAAAATAATGAATAAAATTACAAAATTACAAAATATTGATATTAACGAACAAGAAATTATAAACCTTACAAAACTAGGTCAAAATATTCAAAAAAAAAGCAAGAGCATTAGTAGGTGATTTTGTAGATACACATGAATGTGGTTTTATGGATGGCGGATGTTTAGTATTTGCCAACTCTTTAAAAAATACCTTTGACAAAATTAAAATAGATTGTGAATTATATGTGGTTGGTAGAATAGACCATTTAGACCATATTATATTAAAAACAACACATCCAAAATATGGTGAAATATTTATAGATGCAGCTGGGATAGCTTCTAAACAAGAAATAATGGATAAAATGATTTTTATAGAACAATTACCAAGCGATAATATAGATTGTTTAAGTGTAAATAATAAAAATGTTTTACCTATACCAGAAGACTATGGGCGTTATCAAAATAAAGAAGCTATATATAATTCTAGTTCCATTATTTCAAAAGCGTTTATACAACTTATAAAGAAAAATTTTTTAACCGATATACAAGTTAAGCAGCCTTAATCTCTTCTGTTAACCGTAACCACTCACTTTGATATACATTTGTATTTATAATGCCGTTATATCGGTTTTTAATAACCATTATTAAATCAGGATTTTCTTCCGTAATAAACGATTAGATATTTCTGATATTAAAAAAGTTAATCTTAAAAATAAATATAAAGATAAACTAAAAAAACTTCAAAGAAAACAAAGTAGAAGAATTATTAAATCTAAGAAAACGAAAGTAAAATTAGGTAAAAACTTTAAAAAAACACAAT
>Ga0256827_10002182_pt1 | contig 12639 bp, 7 predicted proteins | sample CV84metaG_FD_185977 | JGI IMG/M metagenome (GOLD analysis project Ga0256827, IMG submission 185977) | Hydrothermal vent microbial communities from East Pacific Rise, Pacific Ocean - CV84 | ecosystem: Environmental > Aquatic > Marine > Hydrothermal vents | place: Pacific Ocean: East Pacific Rise... | reverse complement strand
ATGAAGATTTTATTGCACTTGGAAATGAATGTAAAATTGGTTTAGGAATTTGTGAACAAAGTGGCAATTATGTTTGTGATATCAATGGTAATATGACATGTGATGCTGTACCGCTTGAACCTCAAATAGAAATTTGTGGAGATACTCTTGATAATAACTGTAATGGTCAAACTGATGAAAGACCTTGTCAGGAATTATAAATTATAATCTTCTTTAAGATTAAACTTTAAAAATCTTGACAAATTTATTATATATTGTTATTCTATCTTGACTATTTTGGAGGCTTTACTTATGTATAAATTTATTTTATTGTTATTATTGATTTTATCTACTTCTTTGTTTGGAAATAGAAGAACAGATGTACTAGATGCTTTTGAGGAAACGGATCCTTGGGATTTTAATATTGAAGTTAAATATAAATATAATTATCAGGATACAAAACTAAAAAGAGAATATTATTGTAATGCAGATAATGATCAAGATCCAAACTGTCAATATGATAAAATGAAAAACAATGGTATTGTTAATGCTAATAATTTTAAATACAAAAAACAAGAACACATTATAACTCCTAAACTAAGATTTGGTTTATATAAAAATGTTGAATTATCATTTGCTCTCCCAATATACCTAAGTTCAACAAGAACATTGGATTTTGATAAAGTAGCAAGAAAAGCCGCATCAACTGATGATGCAGGTCTTCCTATTGACAACCCTACTCATAATGGAGCAGGTAATACATTCTGGAACCTTGAAAGAACAGGTGGGCAAGATATATTCTTTCCATATAAGTATGAAAAGATGAATGATAAATTTAACACTCAACAAATGACAGACTCATCAGGCGACCCTATTCCTAATAGATATACCAATGATATGGAAGATTTTGATACCCTTAATTATACAAGGTCAGGTCTTAAAACTCTTGATATAGCATTAAAATGGGGAATACTTGATAATGATACCGATAGCTCAGATCCTTCATGGGTACTAGGAGTAGAATACAAAATACCTGTTGCTTCATCAGTAAATATTTATGAAGAAAAAAAATTAAATCAAATAGCAAACAGACCAGCTCCTGATAATACACCATATACATCTTCTCAGGTTAGAGGTATGTTAAATAATAAAATTGACTTATCCGAAACAACAATGGGAGATGGTGTTCACTGGTTAAGACTAAGTACGGCTTTAAGTAAAAGATATGCATTTGTATCTCCTGTTTTTGAATTTTGGTTTGAAAATCCATTTGTATTTGGTAATTCAATTTTTAAATCTCATGAAAACAGAGAGTATTATAAGCCTGGTAAGAGATTTGGCTTTACTGTTGCAACAGACTTTATTCCATGGGAAAGATTTGTAAGAGACCCAAATACAGAGGTAAAAAATGTTCTTGCTCAGTTTTCTGTTTCAATTGGTGCTGATTTCTTTCACAACATGAAAGGAATGGAGCTTTCAGAAGTTAGTGATTTTATTGGTACAACTACTGTTGTTGATGGATATTCAAGCTTATCACTATTTATTGACTTAAGCTTTATGCCAACTAATTTCATTAGATTAACAACAGGTTTTAATGCTGGTTACACAACAGACCATCTTATTTCGGACCAAGGAAAAGGAATTGACCATAATAAAAACGATATACTAGAAGATAGTGAGTTAGATCCTATGTATAAAGACAATAAAATTTTATTTAATTCAATCAATAGTATTGGAACAAGAATTCAAGCAACTGAAACATTAAATTTATCAGCTTATTTTAACTTTGCTGTTCAGTTTTAAAACTATCGGTGATTACCATGAACCCGTTTCATTTTTCGTCCTAATTTTCTCATAAATTTTCTTTCAAAAACTATTATTTTTGTAATGATTTCACATTTAATATTTAAGCTTTTTAGTTCCTGAATCTTTTCTATTTGTAAAGAAATAATCTTATTTCTCATTTTTAAACGATTCTCCATTCTATTTAGTTTATTCTCACAAGTAAAATCATTACTCATTTTATGCATGGCTCCTTTTCTTATTTCAAAAATCTTCTTATCATATTTTGAAACAGTATTAATTATTTTGTTTTTTGTTTCTTCATCAACATTTATTAAGCCCTGCTGTAACCTTTCGAGTTTTTTACTCTGAACTTGTAAAAAGAAATTTTCAACTTTTTTATCCTTTTTATCTTGTGAATATAAACTTAAAGAAAATAAAAAAAATGATAAAACTATTAAAATTTTATATTTGAACATAATTCCTCCTAAATTACATCTATTAGACATCAAAATTTTGAAAAAGTTAATAAAAAAATTTAGTTTTTAATAAAATGGACGATAGCAATAATGTGTGTGGTTATTAATCTATGAATTACATTATAGACAAGGAGGTCAAAATGTTAAATTCAGTAAATAATGATATGTTAAGAAGTAGTGAGCATAATGTATCAGAACAAGTAAATAAAAAGAATATTTCTATTACTAAAAAAACAGAGGAAAATTATAACAGTAGTGTTGTTACAATTATTCCTAAAAATGTTACAAGTACTCAAAAAGAAGAAATTTTTTGGGGACATTTTGACTTAAACCTATCTAAATCAATAGAAGGAGAAAATTTTTCAAAAGCATCTTCAATCTCTATGAGTTTAGATATATTTCAATATAGTAAAAATGGTTTATCAGAAGAAAAGAAGCAAAATCTATCCGATATTTTTAATGGTAAAGATTTTGAAGAATTAAAGAATAGTTTTTTCTCTCTAAATGGTAGTGAAAATAGTATTGATAATTTTTCTGATGAAATAGATGATTTATTTGAAAATATATCCGAAGTTTTAGATATGGATGAAAAATTATTTGAAGGTTCTAAAAAATTATTTAAATTTACAGCAATAATGTTTTCAAGTGGTTTACAGAAAACTGAAAACACCCAAGAAAAAGACAATGACTTTAGTAAGAATTTAATGACAGATACTCTTGCAACAACTGCTAGATTATATGGTATAATGGGAAATATTGATAAAATGAAAGAAAAGATAGATGATGCATTACTTCTTAAGCCTAGTACAACAATTAGAGAATATTTAAACAATATAAACGACAAATATTCTATTCCAAATATTGAACATAAAGATGATTTATTCTCAACATTAAATAATTTAAGTAAACTAGCAAATAAATTTAATAAGTATTTAAGCTAGACCCTATATTTATCCCTTTGAAAATTTGGTAGATGAGCATAAGTCATTGCTAATGCAAGTGCATCACTAGCATCTGGATCAGCTATCTCTGGAAGTTTAAGAAGAATTCTCACCATATCCTGCATTTGTGATTTATCTGCTCTACCATAACCAGTAACAGACTTTTTTACTTCAAGAGGAGTAAATTGATAAATTAACATATTTTTTTGCTTTGCTAAAAGTATTGGTATGCTTCTTGCATGTGCAAGCTTAATTGTTGATTGTATATTTTTGGCATAAAAGATATTTTCAATAGAAAGTATCTCTGGATTATATTCATTAATAACATCAGATAACTGATTATAAATCATCTCTAACTTTACAGATAATGGCTCTTTTTTCATATAAACAGCACCATTTTCTAAGTGAGTTAATTTATTACCTTTCTTTTCAATTAATCCATAGCCTAGAGTTATAGAACCAGGGTCAATACCTAGTATTATCATTAATCAGCAATACATTTTGTAGCATCATCTGGATCTGTATGATAACCTGTATTACAACTATCACAACTATCGCCAGTGTAACCATCATCACATGAGCACACCGCTACTCCATCTACAACATTACAAACACTCTTATTTGATTCTGTACAGCTGTCTACAACACATTCTTCATCTATTATACATTTTGTAACATCATCTGGGTCTGTATGATAACCTGTATCACAACTATCACAACTATCGCCAGTATAGCCATCATCACATGAGCATACTGCTATTCCATCTACAACATTACAAACACTCTTATTTGATTCTGTACAACTGTCTACAACACATTCTTCATCTATTATACATTTTGTAGTATCTTCTGGGTCTGTATGATAACCTGTATCACAAGAGCATTCTACTATACCAGAAACAACATTACAAACCGTTTGATTTGGCTCAGTACAACTATCAACAACACATTCTTCATTAATAGTACAAACGCCTAAAGCATCATGGTAACCTGTTTTACAGACACAAGCATCATTTGTATCATTTGCTTCTGAATTAGCATCTGAATCACAATTAATCAAACAAATTCCATCATCATCATCATAACCAGAGTTACAAAAACAAACGACCACTCCACTACTTATAGCACAACTATTTTTAAATGGCTCAATGCAACTATCAGCACCACATACTTCATCGATTATACAAGAACCATTATTATCATGATATCCATCATCACAAGTATCACAATATTCACCAGTATAACCAATATCACAAGCACAAATTGTTTGACCACTTTCAGTAAAATCACAAATACCATTATTACATTCAACTTCATCACAATTTGGAGTTAAAATCTCTAAATCATAAGCATTAGTATCGTATTCAACACCATCCACTCTTATAAAATACCAACCAGAATCAACAACATTAAGATGAATATGTTCATCATTAGTTTCAGAACTTGAATCAGAAATCAAATTACCTTCTGGGTCATATAATACTAAATCCAAATCACCAATTGGATCAATGAAATACATATTAATAAATAAATCAAGCCCTGATGTTAAATAGATTTTATAATAATCTCTATCTGTTGGACAAATTGTTAAATTATCATAACTACCAACTGATAATATACTATCATTTCTATCTGCTTCTGCCATTGAATTATTACTTTCAAATCTATCTTCTTGACACTCTCCAATAATAGTTGCAGGTTTAATTTTTAAATTATCATTTTCATTTAATTCAGAGATTACATCTTCTGAATCCACTTTAGATATAAAATAATAATTCCCTGTATTTAAGCCACTAGGAAGCCTAACTTTAATTCTTTTCTCTATACTTTCACCTAAATTTAAATGTTCAATAATCTCATCATATATAATAGTATCAATGGATTCATCTAAAATAGGGTCTGCAGATAAATATATTTTATAATTCATAGCAGTTACTAAATCTTTAGTTGATGCAGAATTAATTTTATATTTAAAAAATATGTTTTCATCTGTCGCTAGATTTGTTGAAAGAACTTCAAGTTTATTATTTATAAAATTATATCCATCAACAATTCCTGATAAATTCATTGAGTAAGTCTGAGCAACTTCTCCCGATGCAAATTTATATATTTTAAATATATAAAAACCTGTTTCTTCTGCCGTATATGTTATAGCCTCATCATCATCCATACTCGTTGAACTTGCAACTCCTGAATAACTATCAATATCATCAGGTTTATAGAGTTTTATATCAATATCACCATCATCATCTGAAAAATATACATTAGCACTGAATACAGAATTCTTTTTTAGATATATTAAATAAACATCTTTATCTTCAGAGCAAAGTTTTAAATTACTATAATTACCATTAGAAACAACTTTTCCTAAGAATGGTTCCCATGAGTTAGGCTCTAGTTGGTCCAATTCACAAGAAGTTTCATAATTAACCATTAATTCTTTTACATAAGTATTATTATCTCTATTGGTTTCTGATATTAAACCATAAGGGTCAACTTGTATAATTAAGTTATATAAGCCACTTGTAAGCTCTTCAGTAAGCCTTAAAGTTGTTTGAAATTCATGATTTTCAAGAAGATTTAATGAATCTGATGATATTATACTTAAAATTGTATCATCCTCTGAAATATTACTATCCAAAGACAAATAAATTCCAACTACAAATCCTCCTGAACTATCAGACATTAAATTCTCAACTTTAAAATTTAAATCAAAATCTACATCAGTTAATATATTGTTTATTGTATCAGTATTAACATCTTTTAGTGATAAATCCACTCCAGGGCCACCAACTTCATCATATGAAACTTGTAGAGTATAGTCTGTTTTTGTCATATTATCATAGTTTTTAGGATATACTTTTAAATAATACTCTCCCTCATCTTCATCAGCTAAAATATTTTTTTCAATTTTTTCCCTTACTTCAGTTGTATCACTAACAATTACTTCAATAAGTTCATTACTATCATTTACCTTATATAAAGCAAGATCAATATCTTTATCTGAAAATCCTTGCTCTAAATCTATTCTAAATTTATGTGATTTTTCCAAGCTAAAATGATACCAATCTATGTCTTGATCGCAAATAGATGCAGAGATATTATCAGTTAGATCAATTAAGGAAGCTAATGAATCATTATCATTAAGTTCATAATTATCTGCGTTACAACCAGATGTACTATTTTTAATTTCAAATAATTCAGAATAAGCAGAAATATTGTTAGTTTCATCTGTTTCTGGAACAATATTAGTACTATCACATTTAACATATACATTATAAATTCTATTTCCCATATTTGCAGGGACTGTAACTTCAAAGTCTGTAACATCTAGAGCTTCTCCACCCTCAACATTATACACTATATATTTTTCTAATGATATAAAATCTGTATCTGGAGACAAGTCATCATCAGGAGAGAAATATGTATTACAATAAAAAGTTGCAGTATTTGTAGTACCTAAATTTTCAACTTTAAAATCAACATTTATTTTAGTTTCTTCATTTAAATCTATGTTGTTAGCAGATAAATTAACATCTGAAACAAGGATATCATTATCATTACCTCTTACAGTAACATCAAAACAATAATTTATAGAGTTATTTTCCTCATCACACTCACCAATTGTATTTGTTGCATCTGCTTTAACTAATACACAATATCTATCACCATTAATATGGCTAGGAATATCAAGTACAATTTCCTTACTTAGCCTACTATTTTCAGAAAGTCTAGATATATTATAATTTTTCTTTAGAAAATTATCATCATCTAAATCAACTCCTGAATCACCTATATAAATTTTTGTTACAAATGATGCAAGACTTTCATTTCCAGCATTTAAAATATCAAATTTAAGAGTAAAAGGAGAGCCTTCAAATGCAGGATTAGGTAAAACTTCTAAATTATCAACAACAATATCTTTAGAGCAACCACCACTAGAACCTTCAATCGTAATCATTCTACTTGAGAGGAGATTGTTAGTATAATCAACTTCTTCTATTGGATTTGTTGTTTCTCCGTCTTTTATATAATTTATATCTACAAGAACAAAATAATCCCCTTCAATAAAATCATCGGTATCAGGAACTTTTACTCTATGTGTTTTATCAATTGTTAATGAGCCTACAATCGGGTCAAGTTCACCTAAGTCACCACCTTCAAATGGTAATAAAAAATCATTTTCATCTAGGTTTTCATCTTTTGAAAGAAAAATCCTTGTGTTGGTTTTAAGTGCAGGTCTATTACCTCTGTTTCTTACAGAATAACTAATAGATAGCGTTTTTCCCTTTTTTATATTTACAAGAGGACTAACAATCATATTAAATGGAACTAAATCAACTCCAGAAAGAGTTTGGCCAACTGTAATTTTATCAGACCTAACAATATTATTATCTTCATCTGATTCCTGTACATCATTTGTTGGATCTAGAACTAAAAACAAATAAAATTCTCCTTCTTCCGATATTGAAGCATCAATATTAACAGAGAGAGTATCTCCTGAAATAATTGAATCAGAAATATAATCATATTTTAATATAACATCATCATTATCTTCAGAATTTTGAGTATCCAAGGTATCATTTTTAGATAGTATAAGCTTATATGAAAATGGTAAAGACGCAGTTTCACCCTGATTTAAAATATTTGCTTTTATCCTAAACATATCATTTACAATAAAAAATTCAGGTAAAACAACGGATTCGAATGTTAAATCAGGAGAACGACCAGTTGCACCTAGTATTTCAATCTGAGAGTTTATTACACTAGTATTATTTCCTTCATTTGATTCAATATAAAAATTATCGTAGTCTACCTTTACAATTACCCAGTAATTACCAGGGGTTAAATCACTGGAAATTGTAAAATCAATATCTTTTTGTATAGATTCAGCTTCTGCTAATGCACCAATTTCAGCTTCTCCTAATTCATAATCACTTTCATCAAGTTGTTGGTCTTTTGATAAAAATGCTTTTAATTTAATCGTTTCACTACTTGGTTCATTTCCCAAGTTAGCAACCTTAATACTTACCTCTCCAGTATCATTTTTATCGTATAAAATCTTATCAATTTGAGCAATTTGAATAGCTAAATCAACTTTTGTTTTTGCAACTATTGTTAACTCCTGAACATAAAATTCATCAGGTGTTTTTTCATCAGAAATATAATCATTATCTCGCATTATAACTTTTGCGTTATAAATACCTTGTTTCTTATATAAATGAGTTTGTTCTAGTTCTAAGCTTTCTTTTAGTTCAGAGCCATCCCCAAAATCCCATATAAATGTATATGGAGAATCTCCTTTAATACTGTTTTCATCAATTATATATACTATCTCAAGGGGAACATCTTCTGATGCATAACCCGATGTACCCATTGAATCTAAAAAAAACTCAGGTTTTTCAAGTCCATGAGTACCTTTTCCAGAGGAATCATCATTACAACCAATATTAATAATAGTTATTACTAATGTTAAAAAAAATATTATTGCTTTCATGTAAACTCCCAAACGCATAATTCGTAATATTAAAAGAGTTCTCTCTTTTTGTCAAGTTTTGTGAAGGTTTTAATCAGAAATCAGAAAATCCTTAACAACAGCCATATGTTGAAAATTCATGTAATCATCATTGTTCTCTCTATCACATCCTTCTCTGTAATATGCTTCATCATCACCATAAGATGCCTTAATACATCTATCACAATCACCTTTTAATATTGGTGAAAAATAAGTATTAAGTAAACTTTGAGAAAAATCTCTAGAGTCGAAAACAAGTCCATCATCGAACACTAAACAATCAGATGTATTATTTTCAGAACAATATATTGTTGGGACTTGTAATTTATGTAAATTATTTTTATCTGCAATAATCCAGTCATAAGGGTCATCTCTCTCATAAGAAGTAGCGGATACATCACAGTCAAACTTAGTACCACACTCTTCTGCTGATTCATAATTAATATAACATTTATAACAAGTATAAATATCAGAAAAGTTATTATACCCTTTTGGCCAAGGAGCTGAAACATTAAATACCTTAGCAAGTTCAGTAATCGTGCCACTTGTTCTGCTCTTAGTATTAAAATCACCTCCATACACAATATAATCATCTGATGGAATATTTTTTTCTAAAATTTCTTTAATTGAATCTTTTGCACCAGTTAAATTATTTTTAGTCGATAAATGTACTGAAACAGCCCATAAGAATTTATTGTTTGGTAATTTTATTTTTACCCACACAATACTTCTATCATCAATACTTGAATCATTCCAGTTTCCACTTTCTATTATTGGATATTTACTAATTACTCCATTTGGAAGCCTCCCTGTTCCCCTAAAATAATTAAATTCAATTCCAAAAGCAATATTAACAAAATCTCTTATTGGTAAGTTGTCATCATATTCATCAAGATAGTTGAACTCCTGAATTAGAATAATATCTGGTTTTAATGCTTGAAACATTCTTATACCATTAGCTTTATATGATTGCTTTCTTCCACTTGTAATATTAGCAGCCATTATTCTAATTTTAAAGTCATGTGATTCTTCACAAATACCTTCTTGGTTTTCGGTAAAATCTATATCACATGAACATTTTATCTTGTGATTTTTAATATCACATACGGTTTTATGAATTTCAGTACATGAATTTTCATTACAAATAGGCTCTAATAAGCACTCTTCATTATTTTGATAATATCCTTCATCACATAAACACTTGTATGTATTATTATCTTCAATACATATTGTTTTATGGTCAATTATACACGGATTAGGTTCACATGGCTTAACTTCTTCTTTTTTACAACTACCATTATCAGTAAAATAGCCACTTTCACAAATACATTCAAAATCATTATCATCAATCAACTTACATATTGTTTTATGAGGTATTTTAGAATCTGCACATGGATTACTGGTACAAACATCAGATGAAGAATTTTCATTACTATCACAGGATATAATAAAAACGGAGATAAATAATAATAAAATAAATATTTTCATAATTCCTCTAATATGTTTCGTATTCTTCTGGGAAGTCCATATTTTCTAAATCAATGCGGTCTAGTAATTCGGGACAATCAATAAATGGATTTCTATTTCCTTGCAACTTTGAAAAGGTTTTACTACCATCTTCATTAAAAATCCACCCCTCTATTTTATCATTTCTTAACCTTTCCCTATCATCAACAGGGTCAAGTTTATTCCATTTTATAAGAGTTAACTTCATATCTTCATTTATAAAAGGAGCAATTACATCATTGATTTCTCCACTCATATTACCCCACCTTACAGCAAAGTAAAAAATTGCTCTTGCAACATTACCTTTATGCTGGTCAGCTGGCTCAAAAATACCATCATCTCCACCATTTAATAATCTTTTACTACAATAATAATCAGGCTTGGAAGTATCACACTGACCATAATCATCAAAATCACTGTATTCATCTACATGGTCTATAATATTTGCAAACCTAAGATGTCCTCTGGAGCTATTTATCCTGTTTTCAGTTGTATATAAATGATGTAAATCAGACTTCATAGGCTCTTTTCTTTCAAGCTGACTTTGTGGCCAGGTATGTTCACAGTTCAAGCTGCCTACAGAATGCCATCGACCACTATAAACACATTGATTTTGACCATCTACCATATCTATATCTTCAAATAAGTAGTCTTTAGCTGTATCATAGCCAAGCGAAGAATAATTTTCTCCTGTAATTTCATGTAGTTTATTTATTAGCTCCATATTTTTTAGGTCATTATCAAAAATTTCTTTATAAATAGGCATATTACAACTTTCAGACAATGGAATCTCTTTACACAAGCCTTGTTCATCTTCTTCGTATTTAGGTTTACAAGAACATATAATTTTATTATTTTCAACACTACAAACAGTTTTATTATCTTCAGTACATGAATCTTCTTCGCATTTTACTACTTTATCACATGTATTTGCTTCTTCATTTTCAAAAAAACCTTCATCGCATTCACATGCATAATCATTTTCAGTTTGAGAATTTGCAATACAAATTGTTTTGTTATCTTCTGTACACGGATTAGGCTCGCATGGGTTAACTTCTTCTTTTTTACAACTTCCATTATCTGTAAAATAGCCACTTTCACAAATACATTCAAAATCATTATCTCCCAAAAGCTTACATTCTGTTTTATGTGGGATTAATGAGCTTTCACATGGATTAGGTTCACATAAATTTGAAGAATTATTATTATCTCCACATGAGATTAACCAAAGGGAGAAAATTAAAAAGAGAGTTACTTTCATAAAATATCCTTTAAAAGGTAATTAGAAAATCTTTAATAATTGCCATATGCTGCATATTGATGGCTCCACTATCTCCAAGTTCTGCAGGAGAAAAATATTTATCCATATCAGTTGGAGAATTAACATACTCTCTTGTATCCATTACAAGACCATCTTTATATCTTTTGCAATCTGTTTCATCTGTTTCAGAACAAAAATCAGAAGAAATTTGTTTAGCACTTAATTCAGAACTAGCTAAGAGCCAATCATAATGCTTTGCCCTACTAGCATTTGTGTCATAGTTTCCAGATTCACTTTTAGGAAAAGGATCATCAATATTAAAAGCGTCTTCTTTACCAAATCCAGATGTTGAAACAGCAGTAGAACCATTAAAGTCACCACCAACTGCATAATAAAATTTATTTGGATTTGCAGCCTTGTGCTCTGCTACATTATGAGCAATAATTGCTGCAGGACGAAGTTGTTTACTTCCTTTTGTTGACAAGTGAACAGAAATAACAAATAAATCTTTATCTCCAGGTAAATCAACTATTGCATAATTTAAATCTCTGTTACTAATTTCAGGGTCATCCCAGTAACCACGAGCTAATATTCTATATTTACTCAAGATACCATTAGGGATTTGTCCAACTCCTGCATAATAATAACATCTTTTTTCTGCAATACAATTTGCATCATTAAAAACCTTACCTGCAAGTATCTCATAATCTGATTTTGAGTTATTTCTATAATTCATTTCCTGAATCATAATTACATCTGGTTTTATTCCCTGAAATATTCTTATTCCTTCACTCGCATCATAAGATTGGTCATTACCTGATGTAATATTTGCAGCCATCAGCCTTAAATTAAAACTTTCTATCTTTCTACAAATTCCATTAATATCTTCTTCATATTTATCATCACAATCACATATAATACGAGCTGAACTTCCAGAGCCCATTACACTACAAACAGTTTTATTATCTTCAGTACATGAATCTTCTTCGCATTTTACTACTTTATCACATGTATTTGCTTCTTCATTTTCAAAAAAGCCCTCATCGCATTCACATGTATAATCATTTTCAGTTTGAGAATTTGCAATACAAATTGCTTTGTTATCTTTTGTACACGGATTAGGCTCGCATGGGTTAACTTCTTCTTTTTTACAACTACCATTATCTGTAAAATAGC
>Ga0256827_10002180_pt1 | contig 12642 bp, 13 predicted proteins | sample CV84metaG_FD_185977 | JGI IMG/M metagenome (GOLD analysis project Ga0256827, IMG submission 185977) | Hydrothermal vent microbial communities from East Pacific Rise, Pacific Ocean - CV84 | ecosystem: Environmental > Aquatic > Marine > Hydrothermal vents | place: Pacific Ocean: East Pacific Rise... | reverse complement strand
CAAAGACCAGATTCAGCATGTAGAGATGACTCGTGATATTGCTATCAAGTTCAACAATGAGTATGGAGAGATCTTTACCCTACCTGAGCATGTCGTCAATGAGAGTGTAGCAACTATCCCAGGAATCGACGGACAGAAGATGAGTAAAAGCTATGACAATGCGATTGATATTTTTATGGAGACAGAGAAGAAGCTTCAGAAAAGATGTAACAAGATCATAAGCTCATCAACTCCGTTAGGAGAGCCTTTGGAATTTGATGGATGTAATATATATAATCTAGCTTCACTCTTTTTAGATGAGAATAAAAAGGTTGAACTCCAAACACGATATAAGAGTGGAGATGAGGGGTATGGTCACTTCAAAAAATATCTCAAAGAGCTTATCTGGGAAGAGTTTGCAGAGGCTAGAGAGAAGAGAGCATACTATATAGAAAATCCTGATACAGTTAGAGATATATTAAATGAGGGAGCTAACAAAATGCGTAAAATAGCAGACGAAAAGATGGGCAGTGTCAGAGAGGCTGTGGGTATTTTATAACCACCTCTCCGCAATAGATCTGAGTCCTGCAACATTGTCAGAGGCAAAGATCTTTAATTCAGTCTCTTTATCTCTAATAGAGAGACTATAATGTGACTCCAAATACTCGACTATCGCTTCACCTGAGTGGATAAGAAGAGGCTCTTTATCAAAATATTCATAGAGAGCATCACCAATCAAAGGAAAATGAGTACATCCTAAAATGATAGCCGTTGGGGTCTCTATCTCTCTGAAATAGTGCCTAAAAATAGACTCCAATATCTCACCCTCAAAGATCCCCTCCTCTACCATAGGAACAAGTAGTCCTGTCTGAAGAGCTGTTACATTCGTATAGCCTAGAGCCTTTAGTGCATCTTGGTATCTACCTGAACCGACTGTTGCACGAGTAGCAATAATCAAAATAGCATCATCTCTATCTATATGACGATTTTCAAGTGCCATAACACCTGAATCTATCACTCCAACAACAGGATAACTACTTTGATTGTTCATCTCAGTTAGGGCATATGCACTAACAGTATTACAAGCTGTAATTAGAAGATCAATATCAAAGTTATTAAAAAATTCTAGTGCTTCAAGGGAGTAACGGATAATGGTATTTTTGTCTTTTGGCCCATAGGGGACACGAGCTGTATCCCCATAATATATCACCTCATCAAAGAGGTTTTGAGCCAAGAGACTCTTGACAACACTTAAGCCTCCTGCTCCAGAGTCAAAAACACCTATTTTCATAAAATATGCTTATGACTCATTCATCATAGCCAAAAACTCATCATTGCTTTTGGTCTTTGTCATCTTGGAGAACAGGAACTTAAGCCCTTCGACATCTTCCATATTCTGCATTGCATTTCTAATCGCCCATACCTTTTGGAGAACTAGAGGATCTGTCATAAGCTCCTCTTTTCGTGTTCCTGACTTAGTCACATCAATCGCAGGGTATATTCTTCTCTCAGAGACATAACGATTGAGTACTACCTCTGAGTTACCTGTACCCTTGAACTCCTCAAAGATAACCTCATCCATACGACTACCTGTCTCGATAAGTGCAGTAGCTACAATAGTCAAAGATCCACCCTCTTCTATATTTCGAGCGGCTCCAAAGAATCTTTTTGGTTTATGTAGTGCATTAGCATCTACACCACCTGAGAGGACTTTTCCTGAGCTAGGCGTTACAGTATTATACGCTCTAGCCAATCTTGTGATAGAGTCTAGCAAGATAACTACATCCTTGCCACTCTCTACTCGTCTTTTTGCCTTCTCTATAACCATCTCAGCTGTTCTGACATGATTATGTGCAGGAAGGTCAAAGGTTGAGCTATATACCTCTCCTTTGACTGATCTTTGCATATCTGTTACCTCTTCTGGTCTCTCGTCAACCAAAAGAACCATCAAAGATACATCAGGAGAGTTATGAGTAATTCCATGAGCCAACTCTTTGAGAAGCTCAGTCTTACCTGTTCTAGGAGGAGCAACAATCAATGCTCTCTGTCCTTTTCCGATAGGAGTAAAAAGATCCAATACCCTACCTGTCAATTTCAGTGGGTGATACTCTAGTTTTAATCTCTCAGTAGCATATAGAGGTGTGAGGTTATCAAAGAGTGGTCTCTTTTTTGACTCCTCAGGAGGAAGGTAGTTGATCGCCTCTATCTTGAGAAGAGCATAGTACTTCTCTTGATCTTTAGGTTGCCTAACTTGTCCTGTGACAATATCCCCATTTCTTAGTGCAAATCTTCTGATTTGGGTACTACTGACATAGGTATCATTGCTTGAATTTGCAAAATTTCCATCTTCTGAACGTAGGAATCCATACCCATCATTCATAACCTCTAGGATACCTGTAAAGAGGATAAATCCTCCCTGTTTCACCTGAGATTTCAAGATTTCAAAAATCAGATCTTTTCTTTTGAACTCATTTGGATTTTCAACCTTAACTTTAAGGGCAATCTCGACAAGTTTCTCAAGTGGTAGAGATTGTAGGTTCTCAACTTTATACCCATCAACGGGTATATGTGTTCTATTGTTATTACTATTTTTTTTCTTAGTATTATTATGTTTTTTTTGTTGTTGTTCGCTCATAGGTCCTCTTGAAAGCTTTACGGGGATTTTGTAGTTTAGTTACTGTAGTTTCAGCATTATAATCAGTTTTGGATTAATTTTCCTTTATCCATTGTCAAATAGTGCCATAGCAAGTATAGGAACATACATAACTACGCCTAAATAACTCATCCAAGGGGTTATCTTCATACCCATCATAGAAGCTAACTCAGCATCCATCTCTTTTTTTATATATCTCTGTTTTATCATCTCTATTTTGAAAAAAATATCAAATGCTTTTACAAGTAAAATAGATATTATATAGAAATTCAATACACCACTATATATAGATACAAAAAGAACAAAATAGAATGTTGGATGTATCAGAAATAGAAGAAAAACACTCTTTTTGAAGTACCCATATAGGCGTTCAATCATCATGGCTAAAGTAGGTGCTTTTTGAAAGTTTGCCTCTATCAGCTCTAACATAGTCATTAGTAGTAGTATCTCAGTCAATATATTCATAACGCTAATTCTACTATAATTGCAAAAAAATAGCAAAGAGAAAATAGCATGAAACAACTTTTTATCACCGACCTAGATCATACCTTTTTACATAGCAATCAGATTGTTACACAATTTAGCAAAGAGGTGTGGAATAGTTTAGCCCACACAACACTTCTTACCGTTGCAACAGCAAGAAGCTTTAACAAAACTCATGAGTTTCTACATGGAATGCACCTAAAAGCTCCCCTAATACTTCTTGATGGTGCTATGGTGGTAACAACAGAAAAAAAGCTTATAGATATTCAGACTCTAGGAAAAGAGATCACAGATTCTATCATAGAAGAGGGTAAAAAATTTGATATTTTGCCTTTTATTATCTCGCTAAATGATAGAGTAACTCTTAGTGAGACATTTGCACTCCCTCCTGTGATGAATGATTTTCAATCCTATCTCATTAACAAAAGCTACTCTACAGACCCAAGAGTAGAGTACAAAAGTAAAATAGAGGGGGTAGAGGATACTCTCAAAATTGTCTATATGGGAGATGAGAGTCTACTTCGACCACTATCTGAACATATTAAAAAAGTTTTTGGAGATGAGATTGAGGTTAAACTTGCTCCAGAAAACTACATGGGATGCTATTTTTTGACTATACTACACCCTCTAGGAGACAAAGCCAACGCACTATATAAAGTGAGTGAATATTTAGATATACCACTAGAAAATACTACTGTTTTTGGAGATGGGATGAACGATATAGAGATGTTTAAGATAGCAGGTACTTCTGTAGCAGTAAGCAATGCACTAGATGAGCTAAAAAAAGAGGCATCCATCATACTAAAACATAGTAATGATGAAGATGCCGTAGCAAAATATCTACAGGGCATCAAACGGTAATCTTATACCCTACCCCATATTGGTTCTCTATTAATCCCGAGGGAACTTTCTTTCGTAAATTTTTTATTAGAGTTCTAATCGATGAGTTTGTTATACTTTTCTCAAACTCATCACCCCAAATAAAAAACAGAATATCATCATCAGAACAGAATTTTCCCCTCTTTTCAACAAGTAGTTGAAAGAGTTTTGATTCTCTTTTGGTTAAAAAAACTACCCTCTCTTCATGTATCAATGTTTGACTTTTTATGTCCCATTGACAAAAGAAAGGTAGATATACTTTTCCTCGATTCTCTATCTTTTTCAATATCTTATGTAACTCTTTCTCCATATATCTATCGGAGATGGGTTTGATAAGATAACTAGAAAAGGACAACTCAACAATCTCTCTAAGCATTGCGATACTTGACTCTGTTGTTAGAGCCATAAATACTACTTTATTATCCTTTTCTCGTATTTTCTTTATCAACTTTAGACTCTCTGGAACAAGTAACTCTATTACTATAATGTCTGGTTTTTTCTCTCTATAAATCTCATATGCATCATCCTTTGTGACATACACTTCTTTAAAGTATCGAGTAAAAAGCGAGTGATAACTCTCTCGCATATCATTGTCAAAATCTATATAAAGCATGGTCAGACTTTTTAGCTTTCTCATCTTTAACCATCCCTTACCTTAAATATTAAGTCTATCATATTTTTCCCTTTTTTATTAAAACCTGTTATTCTGTTGCAACACAACATAATCTCAAAAAAAAGTAGAATAAATGTGTGGGAAAAGTACAGTAATCGTGTAAAATTTAGATCTATAAATTAATTTTATACCCCACCGCATATTGATTTACAATCAACTCTTTAGGTATTTTTTTACGTAAATTTTTAATTAATGTTCGAATCGAAGCGTTAGTTATAGTCTTATCAAAATCATCTTCCCAAACATAGAAAAATATTTCATCATCACTACAAGGTAGACCATTTTTTTGAATCAAGAGTTCAAAGAGTTTTTGCTCTCTTTTTGTCAAAATAATCTGCTCGTTATTATAAAAAAGAGTATTCGTACTGCTATCCCAAGAGCAATCATACTCAAGATATATCATCTTGCCACTCTCTATTTTTTTAGATATTTTTAGTAGTGTGGATAGTAGTTCTGTTATATTCACAGGTTTAACAATATAGCTAGAGAAGTTTAGATCTATAATATCAAGTAGCATATTTTTATCAGCATGTTCAGTTAATGCAATTAGAAGAGTATTATAATCTCCTCTTTCACGGATTTTTTTAGCTAGATTAGTACTATTAAACCTAGAGAGATGAAGATCCATGATAACAATATGTGGATCTCTAGCTATATATATATCATAAGCCTCTTTACCATCATATGCGAGATAAAGTCTCTCACAATGTCTCTCCAAAAAGGCTAAGTACTTATCTAAACACTCTTTTTTATTCTCTACATATAAAATCGTTAATTTTTCTAATATTTTCAAATGTTCTTCCCAATAACTATTCTGTTAATTATTATTTATATAGTTAATAATGTCAAAACAATGTGATATAACAGTGAATATTAAGAAGATTGATATAAAAATTTAAATTTCTAGCTTGTACCCTAACCCATATTGGCTCTTTATTAGACCTTGTGGAACTTTTTTTCGTAAATTCTTTACCAAAGTTCTAATAGAGGTATTAGTGATATTTTTGTCATACTTATCACTCCAAACATGTAATATAATCTCTTCGTCAGAACTGGGAACACCCTGTTTCATCACAATTAAGTCAAAAAACTTTGTCTCTCTCTTTGTCAGAGAGATCTGTTTATCATTATAAAATAGTGATTTACTTTTAGAATCCCAAGAGCAATTAAAGGGCAAATGTACCAACTGTCCATTATTTATCTTTTGTGCTGCTTTAACTAAAGACTCTATAAGCTTAGAGCGACTAACAGGTTTTACTAAATAACTCAAAAAAGATAGATCAATAAGTTCCATCAAAATTTGTCTATCCGAATATCCTGTGAAGGCAATGAGTACTGTTGAGGAGTCACTATCTCTAATTTTTTTCGCCAACTCAACACCGCTCATTTTAGGGATATACATATCAAGCAAAATAATATTTGGTTTATGCTCTCTATACTTGCGATAAGCCTCTGCACCATCATTTGCTATATATAGTGCATGACAATGCTCTTTTAGAAATGGGGCATAGTTTTCAACGAGTGACTCTTCGTCCTCAACATATAAGATCGTCAACTTTTCTAATCTTTTCAAATACAAAATCCTCCAAATATGTTGTTTCAGAAGAGATAATCACCAAAGATTGTGATCTAATAGTGATTTAATAGTAAATAAACAAAAAATAGATACAATTTAACAACATATGTTACTTTTTATCACGAATAGAGAGTAGCTATTTTTAGATAAAAATTATTATGCACTAAAATCAAAAATCTTGATTTTGCAAATAGCACCATCTTTACTATTAAAAATTTTAACTTCTCCAGACATACTCTTCTCTACAATCATTTTTAATATATAAAGCCCAAGCCCCGTACCTTGCGACTTATATATCCCTGAGACAATACTCCAAGCTATAGCATACCAGAGTGCCAAATAGTTATTTTTGACATATGCTAAGTGGTAGAGAGAGGAGATAACGATTATCACTTATATGGGCATAAATGAGAAGTAGGAGAAGTTATAGAGATAAGGTTTAAATCTACCTATCATATATAGAATAAAGTTGTATATGAGCATCAAGAGTATTACTCCAAAAAAGATACCCTGAAAAAAATTATAACTTTGATAAAAATCTACAATATATTTTTCTGTTACCAATCTAAATGGGAGATTTACCATATTGTAATTTTGAACTTTAAAAAAGATCTCATACTCAGCTCCTCGCTCCATAGGGAGAGAGAATATCCTATGAGTAGAATTAAAAGGTGGATTCTCCTGCTGAGTATGAAATCCCTCTTTGTCAAAAGCTACTATTTGACCTGATCGAAGAAGATAATACTCTATAGAGTAGACATAGTCCCTCTCTGCCATGAGATAAAAATTCTCTTTATGCGATACACTGTTTTTGATCTTAAATCGTATCCAATAGCCTTTGTGGTCTCTATTCAACACAACATCAGCACTATCTTTATACCAAATATGATTATCCAAAGAGTCTACAGTCTCATTCATATCCTTAACAGCAGAGTACTCATAATAGGATAGAACCCTGTATGACTCATCATCTCCTACTATTAGAGTGCTAGAGTTTAAAACCTCTATCAACAATAGGAGAGAGATTAAAAATTTAATCATACTATCTGCAAAAGTTGTCTATCCAAATCATTTAATCTCTCTGGCGTACCAATATCACGCCACTCACCCCCATAATACTCTGTAGTTAAGCTTCCACAATCTATAGCATCAAAAAGAAGAGGAGCTAAAGGGCGTTTGCCATACTCTAGTTTATCAAACATCGCTTTACGATAATAACCTATCCCTGAAAAAGTATACTTTTGAGTAGCTCCTGTCAAAAGAAAATCCCCATCAGGATTATGTGCAGGATTATCTATCAAAATCAGATGAGCCAAAAGCTCACTATCTAACTCTAATTGACTCAAAAAACTATAATCTGTCCATATATCACCATTTACTACCAAAAAAGTATCGCTCAAAAGAGGTAGAGCCTTGACAATACCCCCAGCAGTCTCCAATGCCCCTTCACTCTGCTCATCTGAGAAAAAGAGAGTAACACCATACTCTGAGCCATCACCTAGATAGTCGATAATTTTTTGACCCAAATAGGCAACATTTATAACTATCTTGACAAATCCTGCATCTCTCAATCTCTCTATATGCCATACAATCAGAGGTTTTCCCCCCACTTCAAGTAGTGGCTTGGGTGTATGGTCGGTCAGAGGTCGCATACGCGTCCCAAATCCTGCGGCCAATATCATTGCTGTCATACTATACCTTCTCTGCTACTTTATCCAAAATCATCTCCAGAGGCTTAAGCTCATCGTAGAGGGCGATAGTCTCCTTAACATAATCTAAAGTCATCGGTATATCATGAATATAGGCTGGTTTATTATCTCTAATCTTCAATCGTGCAAAGATCCCCAATATCTTGATATGTCTCTGTATTCCCATAAAATCAAACCAACGAATAAACTGCTCATCACTGACCTCTTTGAGAACTCCACCTTTTAACTCTTTGAACTCTAATACGAGTTCAAGTATCTTCTCTCTATCAAACTGCACATAGACATCTTTTAGCAGAGATACTAAATCATAAGTAATTGCACCAATCCTTGCATCTTGATAGTCAATTACAGAGACTTTACCTCTCCCTGCAAACATAATATTTCGAGAGTGAAAGTCACGGTGAACAAAGAACCCCTGAGGCTGAGATAAGACTTCATTTTTGATAAGCTCAAGTGCTGAGTCTAAAACAGCCTGTTCCTCTTCATCAAGTCTGATCCATAGATACTTCTCTAGATACCACTCCTGCATCAGACCCATCTCGAACATCAAGAACTCTTCATCATAATCCTCAAGCCCTTCAATATCTGCATTTTGCATCTTTAGTATCTCATGAATCGACTTCATATATAATAATTTGTAACTCTGTTCGTTTAGAATATCTGCAAGATGGATATTACCTAAATCTTCAATAAGCAGATACCCATGATCTAAATTCTGAGAAAATACACGGGGTATCTGAACTTTGGCTTTTAAAAGCCTCACTGAAACATCAATAAAAGGGTAGATGCTCTCTACCTGTATCGATGAATCCATAATAATATATGTTTTCTTATCTTTTAAAAAAAGACGATAGTATTTTCGATAACTCGCATCATCACTTACCACTTCAAATTTATAATCACTATAACCTAACTCATTTACCCATGCTTCAATTGGATGCATATATTCCACCTAAAATTGTATTTCGTCTTGCACCTGTCACACTGCTCAACTCTATTTTTCCATTTTGCAATCGCTTATAAGCAAACCATGCAAATATCATCGCTTCCATATCATCCGAACTTACACCATAATCATCAGTAGTCTCTACTTTTATGTTTGATAATTGTGATTGCAGTTCTCTCATCAAATGACCATTTCTAGCTCCTCCACCACAAACCAATAGCTTTTTTATACTAAATTTATTTATCTCATCTGCTATAGTTTTGGAGGTTAGCATCAAAAGTGTCGCTTGAACATCTTCCTCTGTAATTTTATCAAATGGTTCTAAATATTTTCTTAAAAAACTCTTATTGAAATGCTCTCGACCTGTACTTTTAGGATAATTTAATTTAAAATAATTATCTGAAAGTAACTCATCCAATAAAGCTTGATCTATATTACCTGATTTTGCCCAATCTCCATCCCTATCATACGACTCACCTCTACACTCAAATATCCACAAATCCATCAATACATTACCACACCCAGAGTCATAACCTATCAACTCAGGAGAGAATACACTAATATTTGCCATCCCTCCAATATTAACCACAGCACAACCATCCATATGACCAAACAGCTCTTTATGAAAAGCAGGAGCAAATGGAGCCCCCTGCCCTCCTAGTGCTACATCTTTACTCCTAAAATCAGCCACCACATCAATCCCAGTCTCCACTGCCAAAACAGATGGATCTCCCAATTGCATCGAAAAGGGATACTCTCCATTTGGTTCATGCCAAAGAGTCTGACCATGTGAGCCAATAGCAACTATATCAGAGGAGTTCAACTTCTCTTGCAAAAGCAACTGATTTACACCCTTTGCAAACTCCAATGCCAAACGATGATTTATCTCCCCTATCTCTTTGAGTGTTGTTGCACCCCGTATAACAGACAATATATTCTCTTTTAGCTCTCTATCAAAAGAGGTAGATATAGAAGCCTCTAGCCTACACCCACTCTCATCTATCTGACATAGTGCCACATCTATCCCATCTAGGCTTGTGCCTGACATTATTCCTATATATCTAGCTTTTGGCACGACCTCTCCCCATCATCATAATCCCAAAGGAGACCACTGTCCCTGCAACCATCATCACTGCAAAATCTACTTTCATATCTATCAATTGCCCAATAATATAGGGTTGCAAGAGTAGAACTGTCATGAATCCACCAATTAGAGCATAAAGTACTGTAGTCTCATTTCCTCTATCTGTAAATATAGCTGCACCATATACTCCAAGCAAAGAAGCATAGGCAAATGCCATTACACCTAGGGCAAAACTAAGCAGTGGAAGTGCTGTATACTGTTGCCAATAGAAGCTGAGCATTGCCATACCACAGAGTAGTACTGCGAAGGTAACTACCATTACCCTACTCGCCTTAAGAAAGTGAGCTTCATCTCTATTTTTATTAGCCAACCAAGGTCTATAGATATCCTCTACTGCTACAGATGCCATTGCAGATAGGACTGAGTTGGTAGAGGATAGAGCTGCGGCAATTGCTCCTACTGTGACTAAACCTCTGAGTCCCTCTGGCATCTCATTGAGGATATATAGCATAAATATAGTTACCTTCTCACCATTGAACTGCTGATCAACACATGCATCTTTGACTCCTGAGAGTTCAGGGTGCATATAGAAGATATAGAGCATCAGACCGATTAGCAAAAAGAGAAGTGCCACAGGGATAGTAAAGATAATCGAATAGATAAGAGATTTTGCTCCCTCATTTTTATCTTTGCAGGTCAAGACCCTCTGAGTCATATCTTGGTCTAGTCCATAAGCTGCAATATTGAGAAGAAACCAACCTGTGAGTAGAGTCCAGATAGTAAAACCTCCTGAGAATGAGAAATCTACTAGAGTTAATTTATTGTTTTCACGTAGAGTAGAGACAATAGTTAAAAAATCAGCATCCATACTATAATATAAATATATAAGTACAGCCAAACCTGCACCTATATAAGTAACTGCTTGGATAATATCTGAAAGAATAACTGACTTGACCCCTCCAAAATATGTATATGCCAAAGCACCAATCATCAAAGTAACAATAGAGATAGCAATATGAGAAGCCCCTATATCAGAAAAGAGAATCATAGAGATAGCCAATGCACCGATATAGAGTCTCGCACCACTAGCAAATAGTCGTCCAACCAAAAACATAACTCCTGCATAGCGTTTGGAACTCTCTCCATATCTATGTTCGAGATACTCATAGACTGTAATCGCATTGATAGCATAAAATCTTGGAACTAATACTTTAGAGACAAATATAATCGCTAAAAAAGCCGATGCATAAAAACCCAAAAAAGTTAAATCTTTGCCAAAAGAGTACTCAGGTCCCCCTAAAAATGTAGCTGCTGATTGAGAAGTTGCCAAAACAGAGATAGCTACAGCAAACATCGGCATAGCATTCCCCCCTGTAAAATAGTCTCTTGAGGTCTTAACTTTAGATTGACTCAAAACCACTGAGGTTAATATCAGAACTAAAAAATATGAAGAGAAGATTATCCAGTCCAAACTGCTAAAATTGGATTCCATTTTTTACCTTTAAAATTTATTGAGTATTATAGCAAAAATAGCAACTCTTTAATTCTAAATAACATTTTTCACCCTATTTTATTAAATTTATTTTATTTTACTTATCATATATTTATTTTGAATTTATATTAAGTATTATCTAACTCTAAACTGTGTAGTATTTTGTATATATTAAAATTTTTTTAAAAAAATAAATCAATTTGAATATGAAAGGATTAACAAATGTTTAATAAAATATTACTAACAATTATTGCATTTAGTGGTGTTATTTTGAGCCAAGATGAATTTAGCTCAGAACGATTTCTAGGAATTGAAGCTGGATACGGTACTGTCCAATCAAGAAATGTTATTGGAGTACCAAAATCAGATAGAGGTGTTGAATTTGGTTTTCGACTAGGATCTCAAAATAAAGAGTGGAGAACAACACTATCAGCTCATCACTTCAACAAAAATAGTCAACAATATTTTCGTACCCTCTTAACTATTGATAGATTTTTGTGGTCAAGTTTTTATGAGACTGATAGAGTTATGTTTAAACCCTATATTGGAGGTCATGTCGGATGGCTTAAATACGAAGAGGGAAAAGCTATCACAGATGATGGGTTCTTATATGGTGGTCAAGTAGGATTAGCATGGAATGTCCTTGAAGAGGTTGATTTTGATCTTGGGTATAGATACTCATTCTCAGATGTTAAAAAAGTTGATGATATTGGTAGCATAGTATTTGCTGTTAACTATCTATACTAGAAAAACACTAAAAAACGATAAAAAAAAGGATTTTAATTTATGAAACAATATTTTATAAAAGTAAGTATACTACTATTTTCAACGTTTTTGTTTATAGCTTGTGGAAGTGGAGGAACAGACTCTTCATCTTCTGAAAATAGCATTCAAGTGAAAACAAAACAGAGTCTATTGGATGAAACTCAAAAGAAATTTTATTTAGAATTCTCTATGAGCAATGAGTATGCAGAGGGTGTTATATCTGAACTTTCCAATATATCCCTAGATCTAAATACATGTATTATCGACCAGAGTAGTCTTGATGTCGTAGATAACACTCTACTATTTGATCAACCATCAGAGTCTCATACAGTTGTGTTTAAAGCTGATTTTTCAAGACCTTGCCTCCCTGAGGGATATACTATTACGGCAAAAAATCATTTGG
>Ga0256827_10002179_pt1 | contig 12643 bp, 6 predicted proteins | sample CV84metaG_FD_185977 | JGI IMG/M metagenome (GOLD analysis project Ga0256827, IMG submission 185977) | Hydrothermal vent microbial communities from East Pacific Rise, Pacific Ocean - CV84 | ecosystem: Environmental > Aquatic > Marine > Hydrothermal vents | place: Pacific Ocean: East Pacific Rise... | reverse complement strand
GATTAAATTGGGTTTGTCGTATCGCAAATTTATTCTTTTCAAATATATATTCCAAATCGTAATTGTTTAATGTATTTATGTAGCAAGAGTTTTATAATTCTCAAAATCAAGGTAGTTACTTATTTTACTTAATGATGGCCCTATTTGGCCATTTTTTTAATAAAGGCCATTTTTAATAAAGTTTCCATTAAATGGAAAAACTCTTTGCTATTGTCTTTATAATGAGTACATTTGTTTTAATCAAAAACTACTCGATTTGAAAATATTTTTAATTGAAGATGATGTCCTATTTGCTGAGAGCATTAAGCATTTTCTTAGTTTAAATCCGGAAAATGATGTTGAACATTTTTCTAATGGGAAAGATGCGCTCATCAGTAAATATAAGAATCCAGATTTAATTGTACTTGACTATAACCTGCCGGGAATGAATGGTATGGAGGTCATGAAGCGTTTCCATAAGTACTGTAAAAAAACTTTCGTGATTTTAATGTCGGCACAAAACGATATTAAAGTAGCTGTTAATCTTATGCGCGAAGGGGCATTTGATTATTTTGTAAAAGACGCCGATTTAAAAGACAGGTTATGGATGTCGATGGAGAAGATAAAGAAACTCACCCGTTACGAAGCCAAAATTGGAAAGCTGGAGTCCGAAGTAGAGAATAAATATTCCTACAGTAATTTGATTAGAGGTAATAGTAAAGCGATAAAGAAGATATACTCACTTATCGAAAAAACAACCAATACCAATATTAATGTTAGTATAACAGGTGAAACCGGAACAGGTAAGGAGTTGGTAGCCAAGGCTATTCATTATAATTCTGACAGAAGGAAAATGCCTTTTGTGGCTGTAAATGTATCTGCTATTCCGCATGAATTAATTGAAAGTGAGTTGTTTGGTTACGAAAAAGGTGCTTTTACGGGTGCTGTTACTCGTAAGATTGGAAAGTTTGAAGAAGCCAATAACGGTACTTTATTTTTAGATGAGATAGGCGATATGCAATTATCGATGCAAAGTAAGATCTTGCGAGTATTGCAAGAGAGCGAATTGGTTCGTGTGGGGGGAAACAGTGTTATACGTTTAAATATCAGGCTTATTGTAGCTACACATAAGAATTTGGCTGATTTGGTACGTTCCGGTAATTTCAGAGAAGATTTATACTACCGTTTATTAGGATTGCCTATTCAGATGCCACCGCTCCGAAACCGGGATGGAGACGTTTTATTATTAGCTAAGTTTTTTATGGATCAGTTTTGTGTGAATAATAAACTGGAACCAATGAAAATTAGTGTAGAAGCACAGGAGAAACTCAAGTCGTATCATTTTCCGGGTAATGTAAGAGAGTTAAAGGCTGTTATTGAGCTTGCCGTGGTATTATCCGATGGTCGTGAGCTTACATCTAATGATATTAATTTTAGTACTTTAGGCTCTGTTGAAGATATCTTCTCGGAAGAATTAACTATGAAGGAATACCATAATAAGATCATAAGGTACTTCCTTAAAAAGTATGATAATAAAGTGCGTCTGGTGGCCGATAAATTAGAAGTAGGAAAATCGAGTATATATAATATGATTAAGGAGGAAAACGAAAAATACAAATACTAATATTAAAGTCATTTATTAGAAATTATTAAAATGAATATATACAATATAAAAAACACATCTGTTTTTAAATTCCATATAATTAAACTGATATATGCAATAGCTTTATTATTCGTTTTTCTTGATGGAGAGGCTCAGGAACAGTTATCTGTTTATAAAAATCTCACTACTGCCTATGGTTTACCATCTAATCAAATCTATAAAATAGAATTTGATGAATATGGTTTTTTATGGATAGCCAGCCCAAGAGGTTTGATTAAGTACGATGGAAATAACTATAAACTGGTTCTGGATTTCGAAGGTCGTAAGCACCTGCCTGAAAATGAAATACATGATTTTGTTATTGTAAATAACAATATTTGGTATGTTACCAAAGAGGGAAAAATGTTTATTTTTAATAAGGACAATTGTTCAAATAAAGAATATATTTTTAATAACGCCTTACAAGATAAAGCAGGAGCTATTGAATTAACTTCTATCTACGCCGATTCTTATCATAATATTTGGTTATCGGTAAAGGGCTTTGGTCTTTTAATTATTAATAGCGAAACATTTAAAGAAAAGCATATCTATCATCATAATAATGATGAGAACAGTTTGATAAGTAATAATATTTCAGATATTTATCAAACCGAAAACCATGTGTTTCTATTATCATCGGATAAAGGATTCAGTATTTTTAATCAATTAGACCATACTTTTCAGAATTTCTCAAATACTCAAGAAAACCCACATTTGTTATTGTCGAATAATATTCAATCAATTATTCAGGATTATAATGGCGATATCTGGTTAGGCTATAGCAGCAGTGGTTTGAGTAGATTTAATTCGAGTTCGTTACAACGAGTAGATTATACCTATAAAGCTGGTGATATCTCCACCATCAGTAACAACTATATTCACGATTTGTTTATCGATAAAAAGGATGTGTTGTGGGTTTCGACCTATAATGGTCTCAATTGTATCAATATCAATGATAACACCTCCATTATCAGATATCAAAAGTATAATACCTCCAATCTGTCTTCAAATAATATCAACTCTGTTACCCAATCCTCCAGTGGAAATATTTGGGTGGCTACCAACGAAGGGGGAATAAGTGTTATCGAAAATAGTGAACCCAAGTTTGTGAACGATAGATTTAATATCGCTAAGAACCAATATAACGGAACACCTATCATTGATATTGAAAAAGACAAAAGAGGTCGTATTTGGTTTTTGTCTCCCAACGAAGGGGTTTTGGTATATAACAGTTCAGGTAAGTTCTTGTCTTATTTCTCGAAACTGATTAATGATGAAATCAACAGAAAAGCCAAAAAGATTACCAGCCTTTTCATTAAAGGAAACCGAATTTATTTTATTGGATTACACGACAAACTGTTTTATACCAACACTGATGTTGATGTAAATGTTAGTTCGTTGAGATTAAAGAGTTACGATTTGTTTAAGCACGGGCACGAGATACGATGTGTGAATTTTGATAAGGATACCAACTTATGGGTTTTAACCGAAAAGGGGGCCTATTGTTATAAGGATAATGCTCTGGTTGATTCAATACTCACCAATACCACGGCCAACTGTGTGACACAGGACTTTAGAGGGAATATGTGGATAGGTACCTGTGGCGATGGTGTATGGATCTATAATTTGTATAATAATACCAAGAAGCATTTCAGGAGCGATATTAATAATTCAGGATTAGTAGGAGATAATATCTCATACCTTTACGAAGATAATACCGGTATTATGTGGGTAGGTACTGTTGATGGCGGGCTTTGTAAATACGATCGTAATTATAATAAGTTTTCGCCCTTTAAATATGATAACCGATTGTTATCGAGTGAGGTGTTCTCCATTATTGAGGATGATAACGATCATTTATGGGTAGCTACAAAACAGGGCTTGATAAAAATTGATGAGCAAAATAATAAGTGTTCGTTGTTTGGATTAAGACAAGGTTTAATCCGAAATCAATATAAGCCCCGAGCAGTATTAAAAGATGAAAACGGCTATTTGTTTTTTGGTACCGAGAGTGGTTTGCTAAGCTTTAACCCTGCCAATGTGGTGTTAAAGAAGGAATTCCCCGAATTGAAGTTTACCGATTTCTTTGTATTTAATAAATCAATTTTTTCGCTGAAAGACACACTAAAGAAGAGCGATTTCTCTCAACATCTGCTGGTTAATCTGGATGCCAATGATAATTATATTGGCATTGAATATGCTGCTCTTAATTTAGATTATAACGAACAGATACAATATAAATATCGTTTATTAGGCTTTGAGAAAGAATGGATTTATTGTAGGAATAACAATTATGTTTCATATTTGAACATCCCCAGTGGGAACTATACTTTTCAGCTTCTTTCCACAAATGTGGATGGTGTGTGGAACGAAGATGTTCAGGAGCTTAGGATTAATATCTCACCTCCTTTATATTTAAGGACCTGGTTCTTTGTTCTTTTATTAATGTTGTTATTAGCTGTAGTACTGAGTGTTGTGTATTTGCGTTTTAGGTTCTTAAACAGAATTACTCGTCAGTTGGAAGAGATTGTGGATGAAAAGACACATCAGCTCAAGGAGTCGAACCTCAAGCTAAAACAAGAGGTTGAGGAACGCCGTAATGCTGAAGAATCTGCTGAGAAATCCAATAAAACAAAGAGTTTGTTTTTGGCCAATATGAGTCATGAAATACGAACTCCCATGAATTCAATTATTGGCTTTACCGATTTGTTAAACACCCTCGTACAAGATAAAAAACAACGGAAATATCTCGATAGTATCAAGAAAAGTGGCAGGAGCTTATTGGTGCTTATCAACGATATCCTGGACCTTTCGAAGATTGAAGCCGGGAATTTTGATATTCAATACCAACCCGTAAATGTACAAGAGCTGATTAACGAGATACGTCAGGTGTTTGTATTAAAATGCGACGAAAAAGATTTGGCTTTTAATGTTTATGTGGATCCCAAGATACCTAAATCGTTGATACTTAGTGATGCCCGTTTGCGTCAGGTGTTTATTAATATTGTAGGCAATGCGGTTAAGTTTACCGATAGTGGCAGTGTAAGCATCGTAGCTAAACTGGTGGAAGCACCTATAGATACGCCCAAGAAGAGTTTAAGAATAGATATTATAGACACCGGCATTGGTATTGCCGAAGACCAACAACTTAAAATATTCGATGTTTTTCAGCAACAGGAAGGGCAGGAGTATAGGAAGTATGGCGGAACAGGATTGGGACTAAATATCAGCAAACGCTTGATGGAGCTGATGGGTGGTAAAATACAGGTGAAAAGTAAAGAAGGTGAAGGCACTACATTCTCACTTTTCCTCAACGACGTACCTGTGTATCACGAAACGGTTGAAAAATCCAAGGTCAGTATCTCCATATTGGACATGGATTTAAAAGCCTATTCGTTTTTAATTGTAGACGATAGCTCGGCAAACAGGAACCTCATTAAAGAGTTCTTAAAGCCTTCGGGGGTAACCATCATTGAAGCCAGTAACGGACAAGAAGCTTTTACCAAGGCACAGGAGTTATTACCAACACTTATATTTTTAGATATCAGAATGCCGGTGATGAATGGTTTCGAAACGGCCAAAGCACTAAAAGAATATCAACCAACTAAAGATATTCCTTTAATAGCCTTTACGGCTAATGTATCTTTTAAAACCGATGTGAAATATAAAGAGGCCGGTTTTGTAGATGTATTATTAAAACCTATTCAATTAGATGAACTGGGCCATATCATTCAGGAATTATTAAAGATAAGCGAAACCAGAACGGAGATAAAAGATGGTGAGTCCGAAACTGATGATATAGGTTTTGAGAATATCCAGATTGTAGATTTAACGGATGCTTTTCATGAATTATCATTCTTATTGGATGAATGGGAATATGTGAAGTCGAATAAATTTATTAATACCATATTAGATTTTAGTATCAAGATCATTAAAATTGGAGAGATATATTCTATTAAGTCAATAGTTAAATATGGTAAGCATTTACAAGTGAATGCTTATAGTTTCGATACCGAGAAAATAGAGAAAGATTTAGACAGATTTCCACATCTGATTGATGAATTAAAGAGTTATTTAAATGATTAATATATTTGCTAATAAAGACGATTATAAGGTTTTGATTGTAGATGATATTCCTAAGAATATTATGGTATTGGGAAATAATCTGATGAACCAGAATTATCAGATAGCCTACTGCCGAAGTGGGCAGGAAGCTATTGAGTTGACTCAGAAAAATGACTTCGATTTAATTCTGATGGATGTGATGATGCCCGAGATGGACGGTTACGAGACTTGTAAACGCATTCTCTCTTACCCAAAAACATCTAAAATACCTATCATCTTTATTACTGCAAAAAACGACTACGAAAGCATCGTGAAAGGCTTTGATGTAGGAGCCAAAGACTATGTTACAAAACCTTTCAACTCTAAAGAATTGTTTGCTCGTGTAAAAACCCATCTGGAGCTCAAACGAAGTACCGAGGAGCTGGAAGCCTTAAATAAAAACCTGGAAGACATTGTAGAGGAGCGAACCAGGCTACTTAGGAATGCCAACCAGAAATTAACACAATTGGATAAGTCGAAGAGTAGTTTCTTAGGCATTATCAGCCACGAGATACGAACTCCATTAAATGGGATTTTTGGAAGTGTTGAGATGTTAAAGGATATTCATGAAGATGAAGAAACAACAGATATTATGCAAATTATCTCGGAATCTGCCGATAGGTTGTATAGCTTTTTTGAATTGTCTTCATTAATCACGGAATTAAATATTGACCATTATCAGTTAGAAACTGACAAAACAAATCTTTCGGATATCATTAATATGATTCTTAAAGAAAAGAAGGTGAATACCGAAAGAAATATCGATATTGTTTTTGAACAAGAGAAAGAGGAATTTATTATTGATGTGGAGATTAAACTTATCCGTAAGATCATTAACGATATCATTGATAATAGTATCAAATTCTCGGATGAGAAGGTGAATATTCATATTGCCATTAGTCAGAAAGATGATTTTACTATTTTAAAGATTCATGATAATGGCATTGGCTTTCCCAATAGTATTTTGGTAGATACATTAAAGGCTTTTCAATCGGATATTGAGAATTATTACGAGGGAAAAGGTTTAAATCTGGCTGCTGCCAAGCTTATTATGGATGCGCATAATGGACATATTGACATTTATAATTTAGAAGATGGTGGTGCCGGAGTTTGTTTGAAATTTAAAAAGAATCAGAATAAAAAATTGTAATTTCGCCAAAAATCTAAAACATGTCAGAAAAAAGAAATTGGGTCAGCTTATTCGACTTCGAAGAGATAAAACTGGAATACTGGGAGGGGATTGCAAAAATCACTATTAACCGACCTCGATATTATAATGCTTTTACACCTACCACCACTACGGAGATGGCTGTGGCTATGGATATTTGTCGCGAAAACCAAGAGGTGTATACTGTGGTAATCACCGGCGAAGGTGATAAGGCTTTTTGTGCCGGAGGCGATCAGAACGTAAAAGGTAAGGGAGGCTATATTGGCAAGGATGGGATTCCCCGACTTAATGTGTTGGATGTGCAGAAGAAAATACGCTCTATCCCAAAGCCTGTGATAGCTATGGTAAATGGTTATGCTATTGGAGGAGGTCATGTGCTTCATGTGGTTTGTGATTTAACCATTGCATCGGAGAATGCTAAATTTGGTCAGACAGGACCCAAAGTGGGCAGCTTTGATGCGGGTTTTGGTTCATCGTATCTGGCCGCTATCGTGGGGCAGAAGAAGGCGCGAGAAATATGGTTCCTCAACAAACAGTATACGGCCAAAGAAGCCGAAGAGATGGGCTTGGTAAATAAAGTCGTGCCTTTTGATCAGTTAGAAGATGAAGTGGTAGACTGGTGTAAAACCATGCATCAAAGAAGTCCTATGGCATTGAGGATGATAAAACTGGGAATGAATGCTGAGTTGGATGGACAGGTAGGAATACAAGAGTTTGCCGGCAATGCCACGCTTTTATATTATATGACCGATGAAGCACAGGAGGGTAAAGAAGCATTCCTGGAAAAACGTGATCCGGATTTTCATAAATTCCCTAAATTTCCATAGCCATAGCTTATGAACTTAAAGATATGGATTCAAGCTTTTAGACTGAGAACCTTACCTTTGGCCTTATCCAGCATTTTCATGGGAGCGATAGTGAGTTATATGTATCATTCTCTGGATGTGTGGGTGAGTTTCATGGCCGTTTTAACCACTTTGTTTTTACAGATATTGTCAAACCTGGCCAACGATTATGGCGATGGTGTGAAAGGCACCGATAACAGCGATCGTTTAGGACCTGTTAGAGCCATTCAGAGCGGTGATATTAGCCTGCCACAAATGAAAAGGGCTATCTTGGTATTGGCCTTACTTTCCTTATTGTCGGGTATATCATTAATATATCTTAGTGGAATATCGATAGTGAACGCTGCCATATTGTTGCTGATTGGTTTATTAGCTATTGTGGCAGCCATCAAATATACAGTAGGCAAAAAGGCCTATGGCTATTCGGCGATGGGCGATTTATTTGTTTTCGTTTTTTTTGGTCCGGTAGCCGTAATGGGGACTTTTTATTTAAATAGTCATTTTATAGACTGGCATGTGCTTTTACCATCGGTTACCATGGGATTATGGAGTACTGCTGTCTTGAATTTGAATAATATGAGGGATATTGAAAATGATAAGGCCTCCGGAAAAACGACACTTGCGGTGCTTTTGGGAATCAATAATGCAAAATTATACCATATCATTATTATAAACCTTGCTTTCTTTTCACTTATGTATTTTGAGTATCTGCAGGAACGTCCCTGGTGGAATCACTTAGTATTTTTATTATATCCTTTGTTTTTAATGGATATCAAGAAAATAGACAGCGAACAAGACTTGAAGAAATTAGACCCCTTTTTGAAAAAAACAGCCTTAAAGATATTCTTCTTTACCATCATTCTTGGCCTGCTGGTATGGCTGTAATGTATATTATTTTATCATTAACTTCTGAGCAGTAACAGAACTGTTAGTATTCTCTACCTGTATGATATATAGTCCTTTGTGCAGTTGTCTTAAATCAATTGTTTCAGATGAGTGATTCATTAAAGCCTGCTGATATACCAATTGTCCTAATGCATTATATATCTTTAAGTTGTTGGCGTCGCTAATACCATCTATCCTAAACAAGCCATTATTAGGATTAGGGTAAACCACAAAGTCATTTGACTTATCACCCATATTTTCATCAATACCAATAACCGTTTGGCCGGGAGGGAGGATGATAAAATCTAACCAAATGGTATTCATACCACCACTTCCTTCACTATCTCTGGAATATTCCCATCTAAATGTATGTCTGCCTTCAGAAACAGGAAAGGAGAATTGCTCATAGATCACCAGGCCGGACCATGATTCCTGAAGGACATCATCAATATAAAAGTTTAAGAAATCGTGGCCTTGTTGGGATGATACCTGAGTAAAGAAAGAAATTTCATTATCACCTAATACGTCATATTCTATTAGTATGCTACCACTCTGATTGTCTTCTAAGTCGGTTATCTTGGCAGCATAATCGCCTTCGCTCACATAACCATCTGTGATCTCCCAGTCTTTATCGCCGGTCATTTGCCAGTCAAAAGTATTGAAATTGGCTGTTTCCCAATCCTCTACCAATAAACCAACATTAAAATAGATTTCCCGGTCTACCTCAAAGGGAGCCGCGGACAGATGTTGTGTGATGCTGGCTGTGGAGGCGTATGGTGTAGTTTCCAGGCTGCTCACCTCAAATGAGGTCAGTACAGATTCGTTGATAGAGATGGCATCAAAGCTTATATCGCTGGCATCAATAGTGATAAACGATGAATTGGCAGTGAGGGTACTTAAGCCGGATGGATACTCACAGTGGCCGGTGTTTTTCATCGTAAACGTGGCAGTAGCCGTTTCTCCCGGATCAAAATACTCATCACCATTTCCTTGTATTTCTTCGAAATCTAAAATGCTGTATTGCAGATGTGGGGCATTAGCTGTAAAGTTAATTTCTTTATCCCAGCTGTTTTCCCCATCGGTAGCTGTAAAAATTAGCTTGATAATATTCTGATCGGGGATATTTTCAGATACATTAAAAGTAAATGCCTTTATAATGGATATATCTTCGCCTGCAGCCATATTGCCAATGTTTTCCGAAGCATCGGTAATTTGGATGTATTCATTCTCGGTATTAAGGCTCAATACAACATTTTCAGCCATATCAACACCCACATTTTTAATGGTAATATCCAAAGATACTTCTTCGTTATATTCGATAATACCGTTGTTATTTGCCTCCTCATCGTTAATACTAAAGTTTGTAGGAACTACATACGGACCTTCGGCCGGAATAATCAGGATGGTACCTTCGTGGCGGAAATAATTTTGTTTGGTAATCACTACTTTTATTTCTGTTTGAGGCACTTGTTGAGGAATATCAATACTTACCAAGCCGTTTTCGTCGCAAATACCATTGGCAAGGTATTCACCATCAATCGAAAGACCTATCAATGAATATGGTTCAGCCTGGAAGTCGATGCTGGTGGTGTTTGCATTTATTCCCACCTCGTATGTGACGTTATTCTCCTGAGGTACTTCGGTATAAACAATATTAAAGGCATCGCCGTGGTGATGAAAAAGGCGATAAGTGATGGTTTTTGAGCTGCCACTGGTCCAGTTAGTGGTGGATAAGAAATACTTACCCGAGGCACTACCAAAGGCCGGACGGAAGTCTCTCTCAGGAACTAAGTTGCCCCCATAGGCAGGCATGAAATCGGGCCACATATTATCGTACATGCCCCAAACGTAAGCATCGTTTACAAAGGAATAAGAAACCTGAGAAGCCGCCGTAATACTCAAGGCACCGGCATTTTCTTTTCGGTGAAACTTCTCTGCAAAGCTTGCAGAGCCTTCATCAAACTGACCTGTCAGACAGTTAATTGAAAAGATATGGCTTAATAAGCCCTCATTATTCAGCTGGTTGATATTTCCGGAGTGAAAGCCGGGTTCGCCCCATCCGTTATAGCCACCATGGTCGCGGTGCTGAAGGATGAAAGAACCGGCATTTAAAGCGGTTACCACATCACCGCCGCTACCACCTGTCCAGCCTCCCAATTCCGATGGCGAAGCCGGGATATAATTAAGACCATTAGGCCCAAAATAATTGGTGACGGTGGTGGTGCCATTTGCCGTAGACCATGGGTCGTTATTAGGATTACCTTCGTAAACAGCATTAATACGGATAGGGTCTTTCCCTAAGACTTCGCTCATATAACCACCTATGGTTTCTGAGCAAATCTGGAACCATCTTTGGGTTTGCCATCCTAAGGCTGTGATGGGATGGTTGTAGAAAGAAGGTGATACAGGAGGGTTGCTTTCGTAGCTGATAAATTTGTTAACCATATTCTCCAACTCATCAAAATCTCTGGCCGTCATTCGGGCAAAAACAAAATCGGGTAAGTTATTATTGGTGACATCGGCAAAATAATTATCTGAGATATAAGTCCCCTGATATGGATGATCGTATCTTTTTGAGATAATAGTTTTATCATCTTCACCATAATCGGCCATCAATAAAACAGCCGAAGGAACAGGATCCCAGCTGTTATACACCTCTTCAAAGAAGTCGTCGATGGTAGCCACTTCGTTTCCTCCAATATCGTCAATGGTAACTACCTTAGTGAGTATCCCTTGTTCATTACGGAACTGTCTGATGGTGTCCGCCCAGGCCACAAAATCGGGTTCATTGGGCACTACAATTAAGTATTCGCAACCATCGTCTTTAGTGGTTTTATTTCTTTTTTGGTAGTCGATAACAGGAATATCGCTGGTGTTTAGCACCAAATCGGATAGTATCTGATCCCAGAACGGAGAGCGGAACCTTTCTTCGCCATAAGTGTTTTTAGAGTTGTCCCATTTAACTTCAAATTCCAGATTCTTATAAACAACCAATTCTTTAGTTACAGGATTATATTGGAAAGGAGAAATGCCAATAGAGGCGATATTCAGTCCTCTCACTTCTGTTAATTCTATTTGTATCTTTTTTTCAGGAAAAAAACTGTTCACTGAATATTCTTCTCCTTTGATGGCAGGTATATCATCTTGTGTGTCAAAAGGAATTTCTGCTGAGGGTGCAATCTCCATATTGGAGTAAACGACTTTCTCGGCAGACAAAATAACGACTTTGGCATTGGCACCATCAGGAAGTAGTATGTTGGCACCGATAAAAGGTAAATCGGGTGTTCCGGCTTTCCCGCTGATAAGACTTAGTCCATGGTTAAGCTTCATCATTTGCTCACCTTCTACAGTGACGGCACTAAGATTAAACTGATGTACGTGATAAGTTAATTTCACCGCATGGCTTTTCGAAGAAATAAGTTCTAAGCCTTCGTGTCCTTCGTTTTCGGAGAAAAAGAAGTCCTGAGCCTGAGTGTAAATAAATGATAAAGAAAGGAATAATGAGAGCATTAGTCGGATATACATACTAAGGGATAAATTATGGTTGATAAAAAAAGTGTTTGCAAACATAATAAAAAACTTTGGTTGAAATTAATATTTAACTTTGCCAGTTAATAATAAGAGTATTATTAAGAAAAGAAGTGCTTGAAAGAATGACCATTTTAAGCCCGATATATCATTGATGAAAGATTTTACCAAAGGGAGCGAAGCCCGTCATATTATTTATTTTGCCATTCCTATTCTGTTGAGCAGCTTGTTTCAGCAGCTCTATAATATTGTTGATAGTGTTTTTATTGGGCATTATGTGGGCAAAGAAGGCTTGGCGGCAGTAGGAGCCAGTTTCCCGGTTATTTTTGCTGTCATATCTTTTGTTATTGGTATTGGATCGGGGTCTACTGTGGTTATTTCGCAGTATTTTGGTGCTAAAGATTTTAAGGCAGTTAAAAGAGCTATTGACACCTTATACATATTCATGTTTTTTGCTTCCATTGCTTTAAGCGTGGTTGGGGTGTTATTTGC
>Ga0256827_10002178_pt1 | contig 12644 bp, 13 predicted proteins | sample CV84metaG_FD_185977 | JGI IMG/M metagenome (GOLD analysis project Ga0256827, IMG submission 185977) | Hydrothermal vent microbial communities from East Pacific Rise, Pacific Ocean - CV84 | ecosystem: Environmental > Aquatic > Marine > Hydrothermal vents | place: Pacific Ocean: East Pacific Rise... | reverse complement strand
CTACCTCATCTTCTTTTACTGCTTCCTTAAACTCCTTAATACCTTTACCCATACCTTTTGCAAGTTCTGGAATTTTCTTAGCTCCAAAAAGAAGCACAACTACAGCTAACACAATTAACATCTCTGGCATACCTGGCATAACTTATCCTTTACTTACATCTCTTCTAATTCGATGTAATTTAAAAATTTTAACAATTATACTTAAAAATGTTTAACCCAACCTAACCTAGCCAAGATCGAATAAATTTCTCTTCATCTTCTCTGCTCTGTTTTAATCTTGCCGCTTTTGCCACAATTACAAATTTGTTGGCTGCTGCCTCTACTATATCGTTAATAATGGTAAAGTCATACTCTCCCACAGCAAGTATCTCCTCTTTCGCATTTTCAATGCGTTGTACAATGACATTTTCATCATCTGTACATCTGGCACGAAGTCTTGTCTCCAACGCTTTTAATGTAGGTGGCGTAATAAATGCAGAGGTAGTAATATCACTCATTTTAGCCCGTACCAGTCTGTGTCCCTGTACATCAATATCAAAAATAACCAATTTACCTTCATCAAGAGCACTCCTCACTGGCTTGAGTGATGTACCATAGTAGTTACCGTGAACCTCAGCATACTCCAAAAAATTTCCTGCTTTGATATCTTCTTCAAAACTCTCTTTGCTTACAAAAAAATAATCCACCCCATGCTGTTCACCTTCTCTTGGTACACGTGTGGTTGTAGAGATAGAGAAGTAGTACTCTCCTATCTCTTCTGAAGCTGCATTGATGATGGTACTCTTTCCTGCACCGCTTGGACCTGAAAGTACTAAAATCGCACCTTTTTGTCTACTTTGCATCTACTTTTTATCCTTAAAATTTATCTGTATCGTTACCTCTGCACCCTTAAGAAGCTTTTTGATCTTTTTCATTTTCATCCCCTTCACTGCTTTAAGCAGTGTCTCTTCAAAAGAGAGTTGTGTCTCTTTACTTTTTTTAGAGTCTCTCTTCTTACTTTTTTTCTTCTCTTTTTTAGGAACTTTACTGCTTAATGTTTCAACATATTCCTCTTCAGAGATGATCTCTAAACCATCTGCTTCAAGTTGTTGTTTGATCACTTCTACTTTACGTGCTTCTATCTCTTCCTCATCCAATACTTCTCTTGGTAATACCTCTTCATCCATATCCAGAAGTGCTTTGATCTTCTCTATCTCATCCGTATCTAATACTTTTGTTTTATCTATATTGATATCTTGATTTTCATCCACTGGGTCTTTTTCAGAAGCAAGTGGAAAAATAGAATGAGTCTCAACTTCTTCTTTCATACTTTCACGTTCATCTACACCTTTTAATACTGTACGTATCTGAGAAGGCAAAAAAGGCTTTTTAACAACTTCATCAAAATCTTCCAATAGATCAAAATCTACATCAGAATTTGCTAATAAAACTTTTTTTCGGATCATAAGGTGAGCAAGAACTCTTTTTGTTTCATCATCATAAGAACTATCATCTATAAAGACAACGGCATATCTATCAAGTTTCACATCACTCACATGCTTTACCTCTTCAAAAACAGTATCATCTTCACGCATACAAAGATGAATAAGCCGAGAGACTACAGGATTGGTATTAATGAGTAAAATATTCATGACAGAATGCTCCAAAAAGTAATAATAAGATTATAGTATAGATTTGGTTAGGGGTTGTTTTTATATAAGAAATAAGTGGTACACCCATCAGGATTCGAACCTGAGACCTTCGGTACCGCAAACCGATGCTCTATCCAGCTGAGCTATGAGTGCACTATTTTATAGATGCGATATTTGGTGAGCGAATTGTATCAAAAAATACTTTATTTTTCAAGTAGTTTCATAGATCCAAAAAGTTTCAGTGCCTTTTTATTGTGAATAAACGTATGATTGTACGGATGTTCCATCTCTATAGTCTCAAATGTATCAAGACAAAATTGTTTTTTAAGTGCTTTGGCATGCGTACCAAACAGAATGAGTTTTGGTGTATCCAGATAAAGTTGCTCTAACAGTGTTTGCATAAAAGGTTTCCATGCTTTTACATGTTTGCGTGAACTTTTTTTATCGGTAAAGATGAGTGCTGTATTGAGTAGCAGTACCCCGTTTTTTTCAAAATTCAAACGCAGTGCTTCTATAGAGTTAATCAGTGGATTTTTGTCTACTTTAGCAATGGCTTCTTGAGAGAGATCTTCTTTTAGCTCACCTCTTGCTACTAACGCCATTTTAACAAAGTTTCTCAAACTCGTAGCACGATTGACCTCTCTACTGAGTCCCGTGAATGAAAAGAGTGTTTGTACCTTTTCATCAATAAATGCATACCCCCCAGCACTCTCTCTGCGGGGGTAAGGGTCTTGCCCAAAAAGAATATATTTTACTTTCTCTCTAGGGAGAGTTTTAAATGCATTAAAGTAATTCTCTTGGGATGGGAAGTAGCTTTTATCCTCTTCCAAAAAAGTACGATAGGTACTATCTAAATGCCCATAAGCTCCAGTTAATATATCTTTCCAACTGCTATGGGGCATGTGTCTGCTCTTTTTTGATCTTATCAAATTTGATGATAAGTTCTATTTTACTTGTAGGAATACTTAGCTTCTTTGAGATACTCTCTCTGCTCTCTCCTGCATCTACTAGTCTCATCACCTCTTCATGAGAAGAGAGGTTTTCAATCACATCTTTAACAGCTACACGTGATGCTTCAAGGTTAGAGATGGTTGTATCTTTTATCGCCAAAACCTCTTTCAGTATTTTAATCTGATCTATCAATTTTTTATTGTTATTATATAAATAGAGTAAAATACCTGCTAAGATCAAAACCAACACTAAAATAATAGTATATTCCATTAACTTACCTCAATAATAATTAAAAACAGAAAAACAAAACCCAAATAGCCGTTGACAGTAAAAAAGGCTCTGTCTATTTTTGTAAAGTCTTTGTTGACAAGATAGTGTTCATAGCTTAACATCACTGCCGCAAACACCACAGAGAGCCATGCCCATACTCCAAGACCTGCATCTGCTACAAACCAGGCCCAAAACCCTACTGCCAAAACATGAAAGAGTTTTGCAATATGCATGGTCTTGGTTGCCCCCAAACGTGATGGGATGGAGTGCAAGTTATTGGTTTTGTCAAACTCCATATCTTGCAGAGAGTAAAGCAGGTCAAACCCTGCCACCCAAAACATGACACCTATTGCCAGATAGAGAGACCATACGGTGATCTCTCCACTCACTGCCACAACACCTGCAATGGGAGCCAAACCAAGACTGATACCAAGTATGAGGTGTGCAGCAGCAGAGAAGCGTTTAAAGAGTGTGTAGCCGCCTAATACCATCAGTATGGGCAGTGCCAACTGAAAAGCCAAATCATTGACAAAATAGGCAACCACTATAAACAGCAGAGCATTTATGACAATAAAGCTTACCATTTGCGTATTGCTTACTCTGCCATCTACAGAGGGTCTATTCTTTGTGCGGGGGTTAAGCACGTCAATATCTCTGTCAAGATAACGGTTGACACCCATGGCAAAATTTCGTGCACTGACCGCTGCCAAAGTTCCAAGAAACAACAGCTTCCAACCAAACCACCCCTTTGCTGCTACAAGCATTGCAATAAAAATGAAAGGCAAAGAGAATACTGAGTGTTTAAACATGACCAGCTCAGAGAAATCTGCTAACTTTTTTTTGATATTCAATCTATTACCTACTGTCTATTTTTTATGGATGTGGAATTTTCAGTGTGGAGTTCAATGACCAGGCAATAACCAATGTTAAAAATGCAACACCATAACCACTTGTCAACAGACCATATGCCGTCAATAGGTAGAGTACCCAAAGCAATATTGCCCCCAATGGTGTAGGGACACCTTCAAAATACTTGGCAACCTCTCCTGCATCTACCTTCATGTTAAACTCAATAAGTCTTCTAAGCCCTGCGATAATGTACCAGATAAACACCAATCCAAGCACTAACTCTTCAAAGCCTGAGATACCTACATAGTGTTTTACTGCATAAAAGAGTAGGAATGCAGGCATCACTACAAAAGAGAGAAAGTCTGCAAAGCTGTCAAGCTGGATACCAAACTCTGTAGAGAGTTGATATTTTCTGGCCACTTTTCCATCTGCAATATCGAGTCCTCCAGCGATCCATGCCAATATAATAGCAATCAAAAAATTGTTTTGCTGTATCAGATACATCGCTGTCACACCACAGGCAATGTTGCCAAAAGTGATAAGGTTTGCGATATTGAAACGATTGTGTTTATCGTATAGATTCATTTTACTTCCTCTGTGTCAAAGTGGTATTTTACCTTTTTTGGGGTTAAGATGCTATGATTATAAGATGAAAAAGATTCAACAACTGGCTATCATTGGTTCTACTGCATCAGGCAAGACTTCTCTTGCTATTAAAACAGCCAAGAAAATAGATGCCCATATCCTCTCATTGGACTCTCTCTCCATCTACAAAGAGATCGACATAGTCTCTGCTAAGCCTACACCACAAGAGCGTGATGGTATCATGCATTATGGAATAGATTATATTTATCCTGATGAAAATTTTGATGTAACTACTTTTATTACCCTCTATCATGATATATTACAACTATGCAAAATGGAAAAAAAGAATCTTGTGATTGTTGGAGGTACAAGTTTTTATCTAAAAATGCTTTTAGAAGGGGTGAGCTCCCTACCTTCTATCGGCAAAGAGACACAAGAAGAGACAAAAAAATATCTTCTTGACTTAGAGAAAAGCTATCGGTGGCTCTACACATTAGACCCTCTTTATATGTCAAAGATACAAAGCAATGACAGCTACCGCATAGAGAAAGTTCTCAATATTTATCTGGAGACAAAACAGACTCCTACCACCTACTTCAAAGCATTTCCACCCACCCCGACGATCACTACTCCTCTGCCTATTTACCAAATAGAGTGGGAGAGAGAGGTACTGCGTCAGCGTATTGCTTTACGTACTCAAATGATGGTAGAGGATGGGTTGATAGATGAGATCTGCATACTGGAGAAGAAATATACCCGAAGACCAAACTGCATGAAAGCCATAGGGATCAAAGAGACCTTGGCGTACCTAGATGGTCTCTACTCCAAGGAGGAGATGATAGCAAAAATCACTACCAACACTTCACGCCTTGCCAAAAGACAAAAAACATTTAATCAATCTCAGTTTGACACTGTGGTAAAAGGGAGTGTAGAGGCGTTAGAGAAATTGTTACTTTCATAAAGCGTAGATAACAGCCATCTGCTACCTACTCCTTACTATTTACTATCTATTTTTTTAGTATCCGCTTGCACTGATCATATAGTACAAGTAAGAGACAAGTGGCTGTACATAGAAGATCGCTCCTATGGTTGCCAAAGTTGCCATACCAATCACTGCCATCAATGGCTTAGAGAGGTTATAGTAGACAGTATCTACATCTTTTACAGGATCTTTAAGGAACATATATACGATCAGCTTCAAATAGTAGTATGCTGCTATCGCAGAGTTAAGACCCATAACAATAGCCAACCAAATATACCCTGAATTGACTGCTGCTTGCATCACATAGATCTTACCCCAGAAGACAGAGAATGGTGGAACCCCTGCAAGTGAAAGCATGAAAAGACCCATAATCACTGCACCCACTGGCATAATATGGATAAATCCTGCAAACTTCTCATACGGATGGTCAAATCTTTGGTTAAATCTTCTATGTTTATGGCGAGAGATCCACAACATTGAGAATGCCCCAAGGTTTGTAAACATAAAGAGTGCATAGTAGAGGAAAATCGCTGTGGTACCTTCTGTCGTATCCAACGCCAATGCTGCCATAATAAAACCAGCATGAGAGATGGAGGAGTATGCAAGCATACGCTTCACATCTTCCTGTACCAGTGCCATAACATTGGCAAGTGTCATTGTCAATACTGCAAGTACCAAGATAACAACCCTTACCCACTCAACACCAAGGTCAATATACATACCAAAAATTCTAATAGAGACAACAAATGCTGCTATTTTAGGAACCACAGACATATATCCTGCCAATGGCGCAGATGCACCTTCATAAACATCCGGTGCCCACGTATGGAACGGGAAGAGTGAAAGTTTAAATGCAAATGCTGTAAGTAAGAGTACTGATGCACCAAAAATAGCGATCATTAATCCTGCTTCATTGAGACGTGTTGCCATCACTTCAGCAACTTTATAGAGCTCAATACTTCCAGTAAGTCCATAGATCACAGCTGAACCCATTGCATAGAATGCAGCTGCAAGTGCACCCATAGTAAAGTACTTAACTGCTGCCTCATACGAGTTTGCTCTGTTATGAAGAGCAATCAGTGTATAGAGTGCAAGTGATGCTGTCTCAATCCCTACAAAGATAAGGATAAGGTTATCACTGGTTACCATGAACTGGAATCCTGCAATCATGAACAAGAAGAGTGCAAAGAACTCAGGGTAGGAGTACTCATGGAATCTTTTTGATGTCAATGCCAAAGGTGTAAAGATCATAGACCCTACGATGATCATAAGTTGAGAGATAATAGAGATACCATCGATCAACATCACATCAAAGAAACCACGTTCATTGACATTGAGTCCAAGTACTGCTCCAAAGTCGATCACTAAAATCAGCAGTGTTAGCATGACATAAAGAGATTTATGTAATTTATCATTAATAAGGTCAAGTACCAAAATAATCAACCCCCCTGCAATTGCAATAAGCATTGGTGCAAGGGTGATGAGATTAAGACTTTCTAAACTTACATTAATAGGCTGTAACATTACTTAACCTCCTTTGTTTTTTTTGCAACTTTTATCATATCTTTTGCCTCTTGTGTAATGGCTTTTTCATCCATAAATGATAACATCGCTTTAACGGAATGATCAATAGGCCCTAGTACGGGTTTAGGGTAAATACCCAACCATACTACAATAAGAACCAATGGCACCAAAGACCAAGTCTCTTTTGCATCCAGATCTTTCAGTGTTTTATTTGCTTCATTGGTCACTGGTCCAAAGAAACTCTGCTTATAGACTGTGAGCATATAAATTGCACCGATGATGATGGATGTACCTGCTAAGATGGTCATGATAGGAGAGACTTGATAGAAACCAAGAAGAACTAAGAACTCCCCAACAAAACCAATTGTTAATGGTAATCCAACTGCTGCCATGAGCATGATCCCAAAGATCACTGCATATTTAGGCATCACTGAAGCCAAACCACCAAACTCGCTCATGAGTTTGGTGTGTCTTCTGTCATAGATTACACCAACAAGCATAAAGAGTGCACCCGAGACGATACCGTGTGAAAGCATTTGGAAAACTGAACCACTGATACCCTCTGCATTCATGGCAAAGATACCAAGCATAATGATACCCATGTGTGATACAGAAGAGTAAGCGATCACTTGTTTCATATCTTTTTGTGCATACGCAACCATTGCTGTATAGATGATCATAATAATCGCGATTATAGCGATCGGTGTGATCATCATGACTGAAGCATCAGGGAACATCGGAAGTGAAAATCTTACAAACCCGTAAGTACCCATTTTGAGCAGTACTGCTGCAAGGATCACAGAACCAATTGTTGGTGCCTGACCATGGGCATACGGAAGCCATGTATGGAATGGGAACATTGGTACCTTGATGGCAAAACCAAGGAAAAATGCTCCAAAAAGCCATAGTTGATAATTGACAGGCAAGACCAGTGCATACCAATCTGTGATAGCAAAACTCCATACACCTGTAAGATTATGATACACATAGGCTACAAAAAGCATCCCTACAAGCATGATAAGTGATCCTGTAAAAGTATAGAGGAAAAACTTAATAGAAGCATAGACTCTAAGAGGTCCACCCCATGCACCAATGATATAGAGCATTGGAACAAGTGATAACTCCCAGAACAAGTAGAAGATGATCGCATCAAGAGCCACAAATACACCTACCATTGTCATCTCCAAAAAGAGTAGTGTAATAATCATGTTTTTGATGTTTTTTGTAATACTCATACTTATCATACCAATCAACGTCATTAATGTTGCCATAATAATAATGAAGAGTGAAATACCATCTACCCCTAAATAGTAAGAGATACCAAAATCAGGAATCAGTGGGATCATCTCTACAAACTGCATTCCTGCATTGGCATTGTCAAAGCTGAACCATAACCACAGTGAAAGTAAGAACTCTATAGCTGCTACAGTAATACCGTACGCTCTAGCACTGTTCTTATCAACCACAAATCCTAACAATCCAGCGATTGCCGGGAAAAATACTAATACACTTAATATATTATCCATCTCTACTCCTTAACCTAGCATCGCTGATAGGGCTGCGATCACCAAGAGTAATACTCCACCAACAGCCATCCAATTTAGATAGTTCGAAAGGTTACCTGTTTGCATCTTTCTTGAACTATCACCACTTTTATAAATAAGGTTTGCAATACCATCAACAGTTGCATCCACTATACTCATATCGATCTTCCACATACCCTCTGAAATCATTCTATACGGCTTGGTAATAAATGCTTCATAGAACTGAGGAATATAGTATTGATTTGCTAAAAGCTTATAGACAAAACTGTTTTCAAGTTTCTCATCTCTTTTAAGCCCTTTTGCATATTTCTTGTAGGCATATAAAATACCTCCAACAGCAAATACAAGTACCACAAGACCTAAGATCCATGCAATATGGTGCGTATGTTCACTCATGTGGTATTCAGGAAGCAGTTTGGTTACAAAGTGCTCGTAACCTCCCATTCCAAAACCAGCCACCATTGCCAAGAGTGCCAACGGAGACATAGCTACCAATACAAACTTATACATCTCATGTGGATGAATGCCAAACTCTTTATATCTCTCATCTCCATGGAATGTCAAGAATACTTGTCTAAAGCTATAGAATGCTGTCATTCCTGCTGTCACAACAAGGATAGCCCAAAGTACGATCGTACCCTCATTCCACGCTGTTTCAATGATCGCATCTTTTGAGAAGAATCCTGCAAAGAAGGGGATCCCTGCCAACGCTAAAGAGGCAAGTCCCATATAGATATAGGTTCCTCTCATTACTTTTTTCAATCCACCCATCTTAAAGATATCAAGTTCATCATGCATTGCGTGCATAACGTTACCTGCACCCAAGAAGAGAAGTGCCTTGAAGAATGCGTGTGCTGCAAGGTGGAAAAGAGCTATCCAATATGCACCAAGTCCAGCTGCTGCAAACATATATCCTAACTGAGAGAGTGTAGAGAATGCAATGATTCTCTTTAAATCTCTGTTGACCAGTGCCATAGAAGCTGCAAAGAATGCAACAAATGTACCTAATGAAGCGATGAAATAACTTACGCCTGCCACTTCATCCATACCAAAGAGAGGGTTTGCTCTAATCACTAAGAATACCCCTGCTGTTACCATGGTTGCTGCGTGAATCAATGCAGAAACAGGTGTAGGACCTTCCATTGCATCTGTAAGCCATGTATGTAATGGGAACTGTGCTGATTTACCCATCGCCCCGATAAAGAGGAAAATGGCTGCTGCATTAAGCACTGAACCACTCAGACTTGGGAGTGTTTCAAAAACCACATCATACTGAAGACTTCCTGTATTCCAGTAAAGGATAAAGAGTCCAACTAGCATTCCAAGGTCAGCGATACGGTTAACAATAAACGCTTCATTGGCTGCCCATGATGGAGAGATAGACGGATTCTCTTCACGAGAGACATCTGCTTTGTGGTACCAAAAACCAATGAGCAACCATGAACAGACACCCACTCCTTCCCAACCAATAAAGAGACCCGCAAAGTTATCTGACATGACCAAGATCATCATTGAGAAAACGAAGGCTGATAGGTACGAGAAGAATCTGTTAAAACTCTTGTCGTGATCCATATATCCAATAGAATAGATATGAACAACTGTTGATACCAGTGTCACCACCGCCATCATCGTTACGGAGACTTGATCTACCAAGAAACCAAATGGAATTTTTAAATCACCTGCAGAGATCCAATCCATCATAGTGATATGAATAGGTGTACCTGTATGATAGATATGATATGCCAATGTTGCAGAAGCGACAAAAGAGATAAAAAGTAGTGTTGAAGCTACGATCCCTACAAAGATTTGCTTTTGACTCATACCAAAAAGGGCTGAGAACATTGAACTTGCAAACGGAGCAAAAAGTGCTATATAAACTAAATTTTCCATGCTTACCCCCTCATATTCGCAAGATCATCAAGATCAAGGCTTCCGTGTTTTTTATACAATACGATCAAAATACCAAGTCCTACTGCTACTTCACTCGCTGCAATAGCGATCACAAAGAATGCGAACATTTGCCCTGTGAGATCATTATAGTAGTGTGAGATCGCTGCAAATGCGATATTGACCGCATTAAGCATAACCTCTGTTGCGAAGAAAAGCATTAAAAGATTTCTTCTTCTCAATACCCCTACCAATCCTACAGAGAAGATCAGTGCTGAGACGATAAGATAGTGCGTTAAACTTATCATTTTGCATCCTTTGGTGTCAAGATTTCATCATCTGCACTGGTATTTTCAGTCAAACTCTGATCCATTTTTTTACCTGCAAGGATAATCCCTGCAATCATTGCTACAAGCAACATCACAGCTGCCACTTCAAACGGGATAAGATACTTTGTAAAAAGTACGATCCCTACATCTTGTGCATTTCCTACACCTTCATGCATAGGATAGAGTGCTTGAATGGCATCAGAGTGGATCGGTGCTGCAAACATAAGCACCAATACCAATGCACTCAAACCACCAAGCAAAAAGACCAGACCAGAGTTGGTATTTTTCTCTTTAATATCTTTGGTTGCATCAAAGAACATCATTGCAAATGAGTAGAGTGCCATCACTGCACCTACATAGACAATGAGTTGCACCACACCAAGAAAATCTGCTCCAAGAATAAAGAAAAATCCTGAAATCAATACCATTCCTGCTGCCAATGATGTCATGGCATAGAGTACATTTTTACTCATAACCGTGACAAGGAAAAGTCCTATTGTTAAAGCCGAAAATAGGTAAAAGGCTACTATTTCATACATTTCCACTCCTCCTAATACGCTAACGGCGTTTGTTTAATATTATCATCTGCATTTGGAGAGACGGCACCAAATCCATCATACTCTTGTTGCAAATCAAGCTTATCGATAGGTGTTAACATATCTTCAAAAAGTGAGAAACTTGCTCTCTGCTCAGAGGCTGTTTCATATCTTTGACCATGCACAATTGCAAGCTCAGGACACACTTCTGCACAATATCCACAGAAGATACAACGACCAAAGTTGATCGTATATTCGCTCACCTCTTTACGCTGATTTTCATCATATCGTGTATCCATCGTAATACAGTTGGCAATACAGATTTTTTCACAAAGTCCACAACCAATACATCTGTAATGACCGCTCTCAAGCAATCTTAGCATATCGTGGATCGCTCTATATCTTGGAGAGATCGGCATCTTTTCAAAAGGGTACTTTACTGTATGCATATCGCCCATAAAAAGTGCTTGTATCTTAATACGCATAACTACCCAAAGACCTACAAAGAGTTCACCTTTGAGTGATCTTTTTGCTACTTGTTTAAACTTGCACCAACCACTTTGCGGTGTTTGACCAAGATCAAGCATCGTGTAGGTCTGTGTCCCTACATTTCTATTTTTAAATTGTTCTAATCCCATATTCTCTCCTTACACCATCATTACAATACCAGTGATCACTACATTGATCACTGCAATTGGCATTAAGACTTTCCAACAGAGCCACATCAACTGATCTGGTCTTACATGTGGCCACGCTGCTCTTACCCATAACATTAAGAAGAAGAAGAAACCAACTTTCATAATGATAGTCAACCATCCAATTCCACCTTCACTGTATCCACCAAGAAAAACAATCGCTGCGATAATAGAGATTGTGATCATATTGGCATACTCACCGATGAAGAACATCCCCCATCTCATCCCAGAATACTCTGTTGCATAACCAGAGACAATCTCTGCTTCATGCTCAAGGAGGTCAAATGGTGTTCTGTTCGTCTCTGCAAATCCTGCAATAAGAAAAAGAACAAAAGCTACAGGCTGTTGCCAGATAAGCCATGATCCAATCCCTGCTGCCTGATGATTGTTAAAATCTACAAACGAAAGTGAACCTACCAGCATGATAGGAGCCAAAATAGAGAGACCTGTTACAACTTCGTAAGAGAGGAATTGAACTGCTGTTCTAGCTGCACCGATGATACCCCATTTATTTGCTTGAGACATACCTGCAAGTAGTGGGCCATAAAGTCCAGATGCCATCATACCAAGTACAAAAAGTATACCGATATTTAGATCAGCTGCAATAGATGGTACAAATACTCCACCAAAAGTCAATCCTCCAATAAAAGGTATCCAATCCCAAAATATAAATAGTTCAGGAATTGTAAAATTTGGGAAAACAGGCACTGCAGAGAGTGCAATAAATGCTGTTGCTGCTGTGATGATAGGTGCGATCATAAAGATAAACTTATTTGCATTTTGTGGAACAATATCCTCTTTAGTAAAGAGTTTGATCCCATCTGCTGCAAGCTGTAGCAATCCATAAGGTCCTACATGCAT
>Ga0256827_10002177_pt1 | contig 12649 bp, 13 predicted proteins | sample CV84metaG_FD_185977 | JGI IMG/M metagenome (GOLD analysis project Ga0256827, IMG submission 185977) | Hydrothermal vent microbial communities from East Pacific Rise, Pacific Ocean - CV84 | ecosystem: Environmental > Aquatic > Marine > Hydrothermal vents | place: Pacific Ocean: East Pacific Rise... | reverse complement strand
AAACTTATTTTTTTCTTCTTAATCTCCAAAAAAATGACAATTTGACATATTTTTGGAGAAATTTAAAAAACTACTCTATAATTATACTATCCAATATAAAAAGGTATAATGATGGCTATTGTAAATCCAAACTTTAGGCAACTAGATATGACACTTCATTTTAATAATTCAGAATCAACTTCAACCAAAAATTTCTATCGTTTTATAGACTTATCACTTCAATAAAGTATAGAGTAATTCATTATGATACGACGAAATTGGACAAGAGAAGAATTAATAATCGCATTTAATCTTTATTGTAAATTACCATTTGGAAAATTACATAAATTTAATCATGATATTATTAATTTAGCAAAATTAATAGATAGAACTCCTTCGGCAGTTGCCTTAAAATTAGTGAATTTTGCTAGTTTAGACCCTGAATTAAAGAAAAGAGGAATAAAAGGAATGTCTAGTCACTCAAAATTAGATAAAAAAATTTTTAATGAATTTCATAATAACTGGACTGAATTACTCTTGGAAAGTGAACTTTTATTAGAATATTACAATGAAAAAGAGACTCCTCAAAATAATACTTTTAATCGAGAAAGAAAAATATTTGGAAAAGAGAGAATAATAAAAGTAAAACAAAGAGTTAATCAGCATTTATTTAGAACAATGGTACTTTCTAACTATAGTGAAAATTGTGCTATTTGTGATTTAAATAACTCTAAATTATTAGTGGCAAGTCATATTATACCTTGGTCTAAAAATGAAAAAGAGAGATTAAATCCACACAATGGTATGTGTTTATGTTCAATTCATGATAAAGCATTTGATGTAGGTTTAATTAGTATTGATAAAAACTTAAGATTATTACTTTCTAAAGAAATTAAAAAGTTAAATAAAAATTCTTTTAATAATTTTTTTGTAAATTATACAAAAAAAGATTTAAATTTTCCTAAAAAATTTTATCCTTATCCAGAGTTTTTAGAGTATCATAATGATACAATTTTTTTAGGAGCTTAAAATGATACTTAAAGAAAAGTTTTATTTCTTTCTAAAAATTTTATTAAAAACTAATCTATCTGATAATCAAGCAATTGCACTATTAAAAATTTATAGTTTCAAATCATCTTTTGTGGTAACTATTTCACAAATTATAGAACATATAGAGAGCAAGATAAAAAGAGATTCAAAGAAACAGAAACTACTTTTGGAGATATTGGATGAAGTTGATGGTAAGCTATCTTTAAAACTTTTTATCTTTAGTTTGAAGCTTTTTATGATAAAAGATTTATTGTTGCAAGAGGCTAAAATGAAAAAATTATTGGATATTTCAAAACTAGAAAGTTTAGATCCTCTTTCATTGGAGTATAATAATATAACACTTTACAATAGAAGAGTTAATTGCGTATTGTTATCTTCAATATTTTTTGATAAATTGGATAAAAATGAGACTAATTTTATCTCACAAGATGCTGAAGATTATATTAGAAACTTATTAAAATTAGCTATAGAATTAAGAAAGGAAGGATTAGAGTTTAACTAAATATTTATGTTGATGTTTAGTGAAAGTATTAATCAATCAATTATTAGTGATAGTGGTTCAAATTATGAAGATAGAATTTTTTCAGTTTTAACTTCTATAGGGATAGATGAGAATAAAATAGAAAAAACTCATGATAAAGATGATAGCTCTACAGAGTTTGATTTCTTCTTTGAATTGGATGGTAAAACCTATGGAATAGGAGCTAAGAAGACACTACGAGAACGATATAAACAGTTTATTAAAACAGCTCAAATGAGTCAAATAGATATAATGATTGAGATAACATTGGGTATTGATTTAACTAAAGAAAAAGTTTTAGCTATTCGAAACCATAATGTATTTTTGTTTGTATCTGATGAAGTATATCAATCAAATAAGTATTTACAAGAGATTGATGGAGTTTATTCTTCTAAAGATTTAATAATTGAAACTTTAAGAAGTCTACAGTTTTAAAATTGTAATTTATATCCATCCTTAAATTAGACTAAAAATTCTTGACCAATCTCAACTCTAAAAGTTTAAATATTAAGATATAATACTGCAAATCAAAGGAGTTAGTTTGGGTTGGGAAATACATGTACACCTTATTGCTGCTGTATCTTGGATAGGTGGCTCTGTCTTTATGTTTGTTCTTGGAATCTCATTACGAGGTAAAGAGAATCAGGAAGCTGTTTATCCTAGGATTGGTCCTATATTTGGTTATTTTGAAATAGTGGCATTGATGACATTAATTACAACGGGTATATTGATGATTATTAACAATGGACTTATCTATCTGCTTTGGGATGAAAGTATCCACAATATGGCTCTTGATGCTTTACGTGAAAAATTAATTATTGTTGCTATTATGACACTTATAACTATAGTTCATACTATTATAGCTTTTAGAACCAATGGCAAAGAGCGAACAAAAGCAGAAACAATAATTTCTCGTGGTGCTTCTATGGGGATATTTATTTTGAATTTTGTGGTACTTCATTATGCTATTGTAATTCGAGAAATTATATAGAGTTCAGATAAATGAGATGCTTGAGTTGTCATAAGTTTAGTATGGCTACTTTTTGTAAAAGATGCCAAGAACGACTTCTTCAACCTACTGTTACAAAGAGAATTATAAATGGTTTAGATGTGTATAGCTTTTTCAAATATCAACATATACAAGACCTACTTTTAACCAAACACACTCCACAAGGCTTTAATATATATAGAGCTTTAGCAAAACTCTCTTTTAGACCTTTTATTGAAAACTTTATGAAAAAAGATTCAAGAGAGATACACATAGTAGGTATAGATGAAAATGTAAAGTCTGGTTACAGTCATGTGGCACTGTTAACCCATAAGATGGCTCATAAAAATGTAAAGGTACTACATGGAAAACTTATGGCTAGAAATAAAGTTAACTACTCTGGTAAAAAACTACAGTATAGACTAGAGAATCCTAGAGATTTTATTTACACAGGTGTTAAGGACGTAGAAGTGATACTTATAGATGATATTATTACTACTGGTACAACACTTAAAGAAGCAAAGCAAGTTTTAGAAAAAGCTGGTGTGGAGGTGCTTTTTGCTCTTACTTTGGCTGATGTTGAAGTGTAATTATGATAAATTACAAAAAATTATTTCAAAGGAAAAAATATGAACGTTCAAAAAATTAGAAGTTTTTGTAGCCCATTTAGAATTGTACTTGGAGCTGCTTTAATAGGTTATGGACTTTATAGTGGAAACAACTGGTTCTTTTTAGGTGCTATACCTTTAATAGCAGGTTTAACAAACTTCTGTCCACTCTGTAAAATTACAGGACAATGTGACATAACAGGTAAAAATTAATCACAATTATATAGCTAAGAAGATTATTTCTCTTAGCTTTTAGAAAAACCCTCTCCTTTAAGATAAACTTAATCCAATATTAAATATAATTTTTAATAAAAATAATTAAACTATTATATTGGAGTATACATGTCATCTTTTTCTAAAAAATCTATAAAATATATACTTACATTTTCTATACTTACTAATTCTCTATTTGCTGTTGATATTAAAAATATTTATGATGCTGTTGATATAGCAGGTAAGCAGAGAATGTTTACTCAACGAATGTTAAAAGATTATGCCATGATAGGGATGAAAAATAGTTTTGGTAATCCTGATAAAGATTTAAAAACTATAATGAGTGAATTTGAAGACCATCTTCATTCACTTCATGATTATACAAAAAATGATGAGATAAAAAAGAGTGCAAAAAAAGTAGAAAAGTTATGGATACCTATTAAAAAGGTTCTTGAAGATACTCCAAATAAAGATGAAGTTTCAAAGCTTCAAGAGAGTTTAGAACTATTACTCTCTGCAGCAAATGATACAACAGGGCTCTTTGCAAAAGAGACAGGTAAAGAGTCAGGAAAAGTAGTTGATATGTCTGGACGACAACGTATGCTCTCTCAACGTATGGCAAGTCTTTACATGCTAAAAGTTTGGGGTATAGATGATGATAAATTTAAAGATAAAATGAAAAGTTCTATGGAACTTTTTAAGTCATCATTAGAAGAGTTACAAAAATCAGAGTTTAATAATGATGAGATTAATGGACTGTTAACTGATGTGGAGAAGTCATTTATGTTTTTTGAAGTAATGAATAAATCAAGCAGTGTTTTTATTCCCTCTTTAATTTATAAAAAATCTAATGATATTTTAAAAAATATGAACAAAGCAACTCAATGTTATGTTGATGAGTGCAAATAGGAGAATCTAATGAAAAATATAATAATTAAAAAAATAACTTTGGTTTCTATCTCTCTAGTGTTATTGTCAAATATATCATTTGCAAAAGAGGATTTAGTATCTAATGCATCTAAACTTATGGATATTGCAGGAAAGCAGAGAATGCTTTCTCAAAGAATAGCAAAAGATTATATTTATGTTGGTAATAAAATTGCTACAAGTAAGGCTGATAAGCAGTTAAAGGCATCGTTAAGTGAGTTTTTAAAAATACATAATGAATTAACATCTTTAATTACTGATTCTGAAATAAAAAACCTTTTAGATTTTGTTGCATTAAGTTCAAATGAACTTAAAGAGACAGCAAATAAAGATTTTACTCTTGATAATGCTCATCTGATTTTAGACTTAACTGAGTCTATGTTGGAAGGAAATCAATATATTGTTGATTCATTAAAATCAACACATAAAATTAAAGAATCAAATATATTGGAAAAAGCAGCAAAACAACGAATGTTATCACAAAGAATTGCAAAGTATTATATTGCGTATCAGTCAGGTATTAAAGATGAAAATACTGTTAATAGTATGAAGGATACTGTAAAACAATTTTCTGAAAATTTGAAAATTTTATTGTCAAATAAAGATAATAATTCAAAAATAGATAAAAAACTTAAAGAGATAGAGAAGCTTTGGAAGATTGTTCATAAGTTCTATAACAACATAGAGAAGGGTGGTTTACCTCTTATTGTTTTTAATACAACGGATAATATTACAAAAAAGATGGATGAAGTAACGAAACTTTATATTAAAAATAATAAATAGTGATGATATATATGAAAACTTTATTACATATACTATTATTGATTATGGCACTAACTATTAGTACTTTTGCTTCTTCAAGAAGTGATGTACAGATTATAGAAGCAACAGAAAATATTCGATATTTGGGACAAAAAATTTCAAAAGATTATCTCTATTTGTATAATAATCCTAAAAAGATTGAATTGAAAGAGGAGCTTGATAAAGATATAGAGATGCTTGAGTTGTCTATACGTAACATAGGTATGAGTACCATCAATGCAGACAGTAAAAATATTTTAGATTTTCTTACTTATAATAAAAATGAGATTAAAGAGCTATTAACGAAAGAAGTGAATAAAGAGACAAGTATATTGATACTAGATTATAGTGAAAGTTTTTTAGAAGGTTCAAACTCTATTGCCTCTGTACATACCTATGCTTTTTCAGATGAAGAGAAGATGTTGATGTCTATGAAAGAGCTAGAGTATCTTTTAGAGAGAGTCTCAAAATATTATATAGCTTCAAATCTAAATCTTGATAAGGTTAATAATTTTGATCATATGATTAACGCAATTATTAAAATAGATAATATTTTAAAAAATGTAGAGTCATATAATTATCCTAGTGAATTAGAAAAAGAGAGTCATGAGATGAAAATGATTTGGAAGAGTCATAGAGAGTTTTTATATAAGTCTGAAAAACTGTTTTTACCTAACCTTTTAGAAGCATCATCTAAAAATTTAGAAAAAATAATTCAAGATATAGCACTTTATCATAAGAAAAATCAATAAGGAGGAGGGAATATGAATATTATTAACAATAAAAGTGTCTCTCTCTTTTTTATTTTTATTTTATCAGTATTAATATTTACTTCAACCTATTATTCATCTAAGGTTTATACTGATTATAGAGAAGTAGAGTCAAGTGCAAATTATATTAATTCAATAGATACCGATGATAATATATTAGATATTAAAAAACTCATATCTAAAGCCAAGATAGAAGATAATGTAGAAATTTCATCTTTTATTGATTTGCTAGAATTAGAAGAAAATTTAAATAAAGAGAAGAGTTTTATTTTCTCTATTTTAAGTTCTTCTAAAAGAATGACAGATGAAGACCTATTACTTTGGGAAGGGTTTGTTAAGAATGATGTTGTACCTGATTTTTCTAATTTAAATGATCTACTTCTTCGTGCTAAACTTGATAACATACTGGAAAAAAAATATTTTGTAACCATAGGTGAAGTTGAGAGAGGTAAAGTTTTTTTAGGTTTAATAGATGGAAGATATACCATATCTATTAAAGCGTGGTCAGAAAGTTTTAAAAATAAGATTAATAGATTAGTCCAGACTCAAACGATTATTTTATCTGATATTAAAGGAACTCTTGCATTAGAAGTAAAAGTTGTTAAAGATAAGTTATTTAAATATGTTTTGACTACTACTCTTTTATTTGTTGTATTGTTACTGTTTTTTTATATCTATTCAAATATAGATAAAAACAATCGTCTTTTGTCAGACACATTAAAAGATATAGAAGCAGATTTAGATGAGAAACAAAAGCGAGAGATTAAAGAGGTTATTAAAAAAAATGATACCAGAGAGATTTATAAATTTTTAGCCAATGCGATTAAAGAGCCGAGTAGGGCTAAAGACCATTTTCTTGCAAATATGTCACATGAAATTCGTACACCACTCAATGGTATTATTGGTTTTACCAATATTCTTAAAGATACAGAGTTACAAGAAGATCAACGAGAGTTTGTGAGTATTATTGAGGATAGTTCAAATAATCTTATAAATATCGTTAATGATATTTTAGATTTCTCTAAAGTGAGTGCAGGGAAAGTAGAGTTTGAAAATATCTCATTTAATGTGATGGAAAAATTTGAAGCGAGTATTGATGCTTATGCTGCAAAGGCAGCACAGAAGGATATTGAGTTAAGTTTATATATTGATCCTGAACTCCCTGTTGAGTTAAATGGAGACGCTACTAAAATTTCTCAAATTATGATTAATCTGTTGAGTAATGCTATTAAATTTACTAAAGCAGATGGGACAATTAAAGTTGATATTGAGAAACATTCTGAGAGTTCAGAAGAGGTAAAAGTTAGATTTTCTGTAAAAGATTCTGGTATAGGTATAAGTAAAGAGCAACAGAGTAAGATTTTTGATGCATTTTCTCAAGCTGATGCAAGTACCAACCGAAAATTTGGTGGAACAGGGCTTGGTCTTACTATTTCAAGTAAATTTGTTGAGCTGATGGGTGGAGAGCTTAAAATAGAGAGTAAAGAGGATGCAGGAACAACTTTTTATTTTGTTATAGCATTGAATAAATCAAATAAATCTACAGTAAGAGTTGCACCTAAATTAAATAATTTGAATATAGCATACGTATATGATGTTAAAAATAATATTGATAATAATCTAAAGCATTATATTACTTATACGGGAGCAAATTTAGAAAAGTATACATATTCAGAAATAGTAGAAAAAAAGAAAAAATTATTAGTAGATATAATTTTTGTTGAGCATAAAGCAATAAAAAATGATACAGAGTTAGAGTATCTTTTAAAACTTGATGCTAAAGTGATTCTTCTTACCTCTACTAATATGAACAGTTTTAAACATAGTATCAAATCTAATCTTGCAAAGATTATTTACAAACCAGTTAATTTTACTAAAGCAATGAAGGCATTAACTGTTGTTAACGATAAAGATATGTTTCCTAAAAATATAACAAAAGTTAAAAGTATAAGCACTAACAAGGTCTTTAATGGTTTAAATGTATTGGTGGCTGAAGACAATGTGATTAACCAAAAGCTTATTAAAAATATTTTAAATGGTTTTGACATAGTTGTAACTATTGCTAATAATGGAGAAGAAGCAGTAGCTCTTTATAAAAAACAACGTTATGATATGATATTTATGGATATACAGATGCCAATCATGTCTGGGCTTGAAGCAACTAAGAAGATTATTGAGTATGAGAAAGAAGCGATTGTAGAGCATACACCTATTGTTGCTTTAACAGCAAATGTCATAGAGAGTGACAAAAAGAAATATTTAAGTTTAGGTATGGACAGATATCTAAAAAAGCCTATTGATTTAGAAGAATTGGTCTCTGTTATAGAAGAGTACTTCCCTATTCATAGACTTCGTGATTCTCTCTCTTTAGAGAGCAAAGAGGAGTTGTTAGATAGTAAAAATAAGTCCAATATTATTCTTTATAAAGAGTTAGATTTAACAGGTAAAATATACTCAGCTGTTTTAAATAATTTGGGTTATAGTGTGGATGTATTTAGTAATAAAAATGAGTTTTTAGAACAACTTGATAAGAAAAAGTATAAGTTTGCTCTTTTTGATGCCAAACCATTCAGGGTTATTAATTCAGATGAACTGATAGTAAATATCATTCGTGATAGTGGTGCTACACCTATAGCATTTGTTGAAAAAGATAATAACATAAACTACTGTGCAACTTTAAATCTAGTAGATGGTGTAAAAGAGATAGAATATAAACTTATGAGTTCATAAGACCACATAAAGCTTTTACTTTATGTGTAGTCTTATTTAATTACGCAGTTGCTTCGCTAAACAGCTGTTTAGCCTTTTGAACGTGGAAACCAAGCCCAATCTCTTTCTCGGTACAACCAAGAGCAAGAGCTACCATTTGTGGCATGTGTAGAACAGGAAGTTCTATATCACGACCTACAACTTTACCTGCATCATCTTGGTAAGTATCCATTTTAAGGTGACAAAGTGGACATGGTGTTACCATAAGGTCAGCGTTGTTGTCTATGGCATCTACCATAGCATTAGCTGCCAGTACTTCAGATGTGTGCGTAGCTTGAAGCTCTACATGGAAACCACAACATTTATTTTTGTGACTGTAGTCTACAGGGTGACCCTCTAATGCTGAAATCAAATCATCTAATGAGGTTGGAACATAAGCGTTTTCTCCATATGTCTTAGAGTGATGTTTGTCTGTTGAACGAAGATTATGACAACCATAAAATGGTGCAATATTAAAGTTACTTAGTGGAACAGTTACTTTATCTTTGATGTTCTCTAAACCATACTCATCTATTAAGGTATAAAGGAAGTGTTTAACTTCAGATGTACCTTCGTATTTTAGACCTACTTCTCTTAGTTTTTCATTTACACGTGCTTTTAACTCTGGGTCAGTGTCTAGGGCATGTTTTGTCATAGCCGAGTTTAGCTGACATGTATTACAGATAGTAATCATGGTCAAGCCTAATTTTTCTGCATAACAGATGTTACGTGCATTTAAAACGTGTGCTAAAAACTCATCAAAATCTTGTAGGTGAGAAGCTCCACAACATGAAGCCTCTTCTAATACATGAATTTTAATTCCTAACTTATCAGCTACTGCAAGCGTAGATGATAAGAGTTCTGGTGTAGATTGTTTTGCTGTACAACCTGTAAACAGTGCATATTCAAATTTACTCATCTTATTTCCTTACAGTCTATTTGTCATTGAGATATCAATAAGTTTTTGAACCTCATTTAAGTTTTTAATCTTTGGCATGTTGTCAATAAATGGAACACCATCTTGCCAATGAATTTTTCCTGCCTTCATCATTTTAACAGCAGTTTTTAGGTGTTTGTACATACCTAAATAACCCTCAGAGTAGACAACAATATCTGCTTCATCTAAGAAACCATGTTTTCTAATACTTCTTACAAAACCTTCAGCATGACGTGTTGCTATATTACTTTTAGCTACACCTTGCTCAAACTGCATGTTGTGTAGTTTACCAATCTTTTGGATAGGGTTAATCTCTTTTGGACATGCCTCAGCACACTCATTACACTTCACACAGTCCCAAACACCAGCACCTGTTTCAAATACTATCTCCAGTCTCTCTTTCCCAGCTTCATCTCTGGTATCAGAGGTAAATCTAAATGCAGCATTAAGTGCAGCTGGTCCAAGGTAGTCTTCGTTTACTTCAAGTGCAGGACAAGAGTAGTGACAAGCACCACACTGAATACATAGGTCAGAATCTAACATGGCATCAAACTGTGAAATAGATTGTATGCTTTCAGATTCTGGTCTAGGGTCAATCTCTGCTACAACATAAGGTTTAACAGCAGCATGTTTTTCCCAGAAATCAGATTTGTCAATAATCATATCTTTTACAGCACGTTTTTTACTTGATGGCTCTAGTGTAATCTCGTTGTTAAATAGGTCAAGAAGCTCCATAGCATTTTGCTTACATGCAAGAGTGGCTTTTCCATTTACCTTAATGGCACATGCTCCACAAATACCATGACGACATGAACGACGGTAAGAGAAACTTCCATCATGTTCCCACTTGATTCTGTTCATAACATCTAGAATTAATTCATCTTTTCCCACTTCCATGGTATAGCTCTTATACGATGGAAGATAGTCAGTTTCTGCATTAAATCGAAATGCTTTTATAGTTACTTTACGTGTATTATTACTCATCAACCCCTCCTTAATATGTACGTTCTTTAGGCTCAAACTTACCAAGCACAACTTCACCCCACTCATGAGTCATATTGAAATCTTTGTCCATATATGCATAGGTGTGTTTTAAATAGTTTTCATCATCTCTAGTAGGGAAATCTTCACGGAAGTGACCACCACGGCTCTCTTCACGGTTCAATGCACCATCAACAATAAACTTAGAAAACTCTAACATGTGACCAAGCTCAATAGCCTCTTGAAGGTCTGTGTTAAATGTTACAGATTTGTCATCTATTCTAATGTCATTAAATCTACCAAGAAGTTCGTCTATAAGTGCCAATTGCTCCTCAAGTGACTCTTTTGTTCTAAATACACCAGCATTTTTAGTCATTCCCACTTGTAGCTCTTCTCTTAATGCAGGTACACGCTCTTTACCATTAGAAGTTTTAAGTTTTTCTATCTCAGCCAACATACCATCAGCATCAGACTCTTTTGCAGGACGAAGCTCTATCCCTTCATCTAACTTTTTAATCATGTTCTCACCAGCGTGACGACCAAAGAGTAGGGCTTCTAGTACAGAGTTTGCACCCAGTCTGTTTGCACCATGAACAGATACACAAGAACACTCACCAGCAGCGTAGAATCCTTCTGTCATTTCAGTAGGTGACTTTCTAACTTCACAGTTAATATTGGTTGGAATTCCACCCATAGAGTAGTGTGCAGTTGCAGATATATGAATTGGCTCTTTTAACATATCTTGACCTTGGAAAGCAATAGCCAGTTCTCTAAGCTCTGGAAGACGTGTTAAAATAATCTGTGGGTCAAGGTGTGTTAAGTCAATGTTTACTGACTGACCATCTTTACCAACACCTTTACCTTGACGAACCTCTTCCATAATGGCACGGCTTACAACATCACGAGATGCAAGTTCCATAGCATTTGGAGCATACTTGGTCATGAAACGTTCACCTTCAGAGTTGAACAGACGACCACCTTCACCACGTGCAGCTTCAGAGATAAGTACTCCCGAACCACCAAGTCCAGATGGGTGGAACTGTACAAACTCCATATCTTCTAAAGGAAGACCATGACGTGCTACTATAGATAGTGAATCACCTGTATTCGCATGTGCATTTGAGTTAAATCTGTAAGCTCTACCATGTCCACCAGTTGCAAACATGGTTACTTTTGCATTAAAAATAGCAGGTTCAGAGTTTCTAATGTCATAGGCTACGATTCCCGATACTTTTCCATCTTCATAGATAAGGTCAGAACAGTACCACTCGTCAAATACTTCTATTCCAGCTCTGTCTGCTTGTTCATAAATAGCTTGAAGAACGGCTAAACCAGTTCTATCTTTTGCGTAACAAGCTCTAGGCTTTGACTGTCCACCAAAAGGACGAATAGCAATTTTCCCCTCTTCATCTCTTGAGAATGTTGCACCCATTCTCTCTACCCAACGAATGGTTTCAGGTGCTTTTGTACACATAAGCTCTACACAATCTTGGTCTGCCAAGTAGTCAGAACCTTTTACTGTGTCAAACTCATGAAGCTCTGTAGAGTCATCTTCATGTAATGCTGCATTTATTCCACCTTGAGCTGCCCCTGAGTGACTTCGTAGTGGGTGAAGTTTTGTAATGACTGCTGTTCTTTTTCCTGCTTCTGTTAGCTCTTTAGCTGCTGCTAAACCAGCCAACCCAGAACCAACGATTACAGCGTCATATTCGTAAATCTTTATACTCATACTGCCATATCCTTTTATTAATAAGTAATTTGCAATGATTATATTATTTAGCCTATTAAAAGTTGATTGATTACGCTATTATAGCTATTAAGTTTAGTGATATATGCTACATTGTTACATGACTACAAAGGAAGCTGATGAATAAAGAAGATTACCTAATAAAGAACTTAAGTTCTGCTTATATTGGGGATGATGGAGCCGTTGTTGGTGATAAGATTTATAGTATGGATGCTTTTTTTGAAAATGTCCACTTCAAACGTGAGTGGATGAGCTTAAAACAGATAGCAAGAAAAGCAATGCTTGTTAATCTTTCCGATGCAGTAGCGATGAATGCTCAACCACTTTATGCTCTTATAACTTTGTCACTTCCAAAAGATATTACAACAGATGATATAGAC
>Ga0256827_10002176_pt1 | contig 12652 bp, 2 predicted proteins | sample CV84metaG_FD_185977 | JGI IMG/M metagenome (GOLD analysis project Ga0256827, IMG submission 185977) | Hydrothermal vent microbial communities from East Pacific Rise, Pacific Ocean - CV84 | ecosystem: Environmental > Aquatic > Marine > Hydrothermal vents | place: Pacific Ocean: East Pacific Rise... | reverse complement strand
AAGCATATGATCATATATTTTTCTTGTTCTAATATTTAATTCTATTAACTTATTAAAGAATGATAATGCTTTTTTAGGATTTTTAATATGTTCTTTATAAATTAAAGCCATTTCAAAATAGATTTTCTCTTTTTCTGCCTGATCATCCTCTCTTTTTAAGATTTTAGTTAAATACTCAATAACTTTAGGCCATTGTGCTCCAATTTTATAGGATTCTACAGCATGTTTTAGAGCATTAACATTAAATTCATCAATAGCCAATGTCTTATTAAAATATTGACCACTCTTATCATAATTTTTTAATCTAGAGTAAGCAATTCCAAGCTTAACATAAATATCTCCAAGCTTAACAATCTCATAACGATCAAAGAAATGAAGTAACATCTGTTTTGAAACTTTTACTAATGTGTCAAAGTTTTCTGTTTTATAAGAGATATCATATAGAAGATTTAAATTTTCATAATCAGTAGAGTTTAATTTAAATGCTTGTATAGAACTTTCATATATTACATTTAAATCTCCACCTAAGTTAGAGTAAGCAAAAGCTTTTCTATAATAATGTTTCTCTCTATTTTCTCTATCATTTTCGATGATTAAATCAAAATGATTATTATAAAGTTCTGATAGATTTTCATAATCTTCCATATTGTAGTAAAGATTAGAAATATTTAAAGCAGCAGTAGCATTTGGCTTGGCTTCCATACTTGCTTCAAAAGCATATACTGCATTTCCTGGCTCCTCTAACTTCTCTATAAGTGTAATACCTAATTCGTTATTAATAAGTACAAGTTGATCATTATCTTCTGTTAAATCTCTTAACTCCTCTAAATAATTTGTTACAACTTCATACTCTTGAGAGGCTACAGCTATATCTTTTAGTTTATAAATTGCCTCTTTATGATCATATTTACTATTTACTGCAAGTTCAAAACTATTTTTAGCATTATCAGGATCTTCTAATTTTTCTAAATAGATATTACCTGCTTTATAGTATAATTCACTCGCTCTTTCATCCTCTTGAGAAGCAGCAACAGAGATAAGTTGGTCAATAAGATTTTCCCACTCTCCTTTAGATTCAAAAATAGAGATTAATCCATTTATTGCAAGGTCATTACTATTTTCCTCTCCTAATGAGTACTCATAGTATGTTTGAGCTTCATCAATTTCGTTATTATCATGATAAATTTTAGCTAAAGAGTTTAAATATTCTACTCTATCCTCTTTATTCTCCTCTCTATCAAGAAGTAATTTATAAGTTTCAATTAACTTATCTGAATTTTCTGACTCTTTATAAAGATTAATTAATGCTCTAACTGCTCTTTTATCTTCCACTTCATCATCTAAAACTAAAGATGAATAAAGTTTAATAGCTTCCTCTTTATTACCTAATTTCTCCTCTAAAACTTTAGATTTTTTATAGATAAGTTCAAATTTGAAATTAGATTCTCTCTCGATTAAGGAGTCAAAATCTTTAATTAAACGATCCCAATCTTCTAATTTAGAGAGTTCTTCCTCTAAAGCAATAACAGATTCTTCATTATTTTCATCTAATTTTAAAACCTCTTCATAAGCTCTAATTTGGAGCTGAACATTTTCAATCTCTTTTCCAATCTCTTCAATTTGATACCAAAGCTCTATCTTTCCATTAGTATCATCAATAAGTTCTATTTTATTATTGTAAATATGTACTAATGATTTTTTGTCATCTAACTCTAAGTATAATCTTTCTAACTGCTCTAAAGCATCCATCTCTGTTTTATACTCTTTTATTAATCTTTCAAAAGTTGCTGCAGATTTAGTTAAATCTTCTAAATTTTCCTCATAATGAGTTCCTAATTTATAAAAATAATCTTTTTTAAGGTCTTCATCCTCCTCTAAAAGAATAATTTTTTCTAAAATAGTTGCAAGTTTTTCCCAATTAGCTTCTTGTGAATATAGATTCTCTAAATTATTTAAAATCTCTCTATTTTCTGGTAACTCTTCTAATAATCCTTCATACCTAGAGATTGCTTTTTCATTTTCACCTAATTCATCTCTGTAAACCTGAGCAATCTTAAATTTAAATCTATTTTTAAGTGCATTGTCTGAAAGAAGTTCGATTACTTTATCTGTATTTTCGATATACTCTTCCCACTCCATAGAAGTTGCACCAACCTCATCTAAAATATTTAAGAAATCTTCATCATCTTTAAAATGACCTAAACTTATAAGAATATACTTGTAAGCATTTTCAAAATCACCTAAATTTTCACTATAAACTCTTATTATGTTTAGATAAACAGGTTTAACCTCTTCTGTTGCTTCTAATTTTAGCTTTAATAATGGAATAAGATCTTCCCAATTTTCTAAACGTCTATAAAGATCATCTAGCTTTTCGATAGCATCTAGCTTGTTAGGTTTAATCTCTAAAATAGCTTTATATGCTTCAATTGATCTTTCTGGATCACCTAATTTTTCCATTGAAACTAAAGCGATTTTTTCATAAATAACAATTTTATCATCAGATTCTGTTGTAATTGATAGTTTTTCATCTAAAATTGTTAATAACTCATCAAACATCTCTTGAGATTCATAAACTTTTTCTAGTTTTAAGATAATATCTCTATCTTTTGGAAAAAGTTCTAAATGCTTAATACCTAACTCTATCATCTCAGAAAACTCTTCATCCTCAATAAGAAGATCCTCAAATTCGTTATAATTATTTAATAGTTCTGTCTTCATCGTGATATTTAACAGTTTAGCTTCATCTATGATAGTTGATTCATATCCTCCATTTATATCTTCATTTCCCTGTTCCAATGCAGATATTAATTGTTTCATTATATCAAATAGCTCAGATCTATATTCGTCAGAAGCTTTAAATAACTCTTTTAATCTTACAAGAGATTTTAAAGATTGAGAATCAATACTTAAAATATTTAAATAGTTCTCTATCGCTTTCTTAGGTTGATTTAATTTCTCCTCTTCGTAATAAACAGAAGCTAAATTGTCATAAAACTTAATAAGCTCTTCCTCTTCTAAATCATCACCATACTCAATAATAAATTGCTCGTAATTTGTTGCTAATTTTTCCCAATTACTTATTTGAGTATAATACTTAATTAACTCTAAATATGCCTCTTTTTTATTCTCATTTTCTTCAATAATTGTTTTATAATATCCCTCTGCAATCTCTGGAGCATCATCTTTATATAGAGTCGCAATTTTATAAAGAATTTCCTCTTTATCATCCTCTTCTAACTCTATCTCTAACATAAGTTTGTAAACTTTCTTCAACTCCTCTTTATCTTCATGTAACTCTTCTAGTTTTCTTAAAGACTCTAAATTAGTTGGTTCTAACTCTACAAGTTTATTGTGTGTTATAATTAACTCTTCTTTATTTTTTAATTCAAACTCTTGAATATTTGCTAACTTCTTAAGATTTTCTATTTTATCAGCATTATCTTCAAAAACTAATTCTAAATCTTTGTAAACAGTTTCTAGATGTTTAAAATCTTCTTTCTCTTGATAGATCATCTCAAGTTTTTTAAGAATATCTAAATCAGTTTTATAATCACTTAATTGAGTAAAATGTTCTATACAAGCATCTGGTTCGTTTAAGAATTCAAAATAGATATTTCCTAACTTACGACCAACTCTCTCTTTTAATTCAGAATCTTCGATTTTATTGATATTTGCTTCCATTATCTCAACAAATTGTTCAAAATTTCCTGTATCGTCTGTTATCTCAAAAATCATATCTGCAATATCTTTAGTTGGAGAAAGTTTAAATGCTTTTTCATAAAACTCGAAAGCTTCATCTGGAGCATATAACTCTTTTTCTAACTTTAAAGCAATATCTACTAAAATATCTTTTCTCTCTTCCTCTTTACTATACTGAAGTTTATCTTTTAATAGAGCTACATATTTATCCCAATCTGACATCTTAGGATAAGTATCTTCTAAGATATTCATTACCTCTATTTTAAGCTCTTTATCATTACTTGATTCATAAATAACTTCTAATTCGTCAATAACCATTCCATTAAGAGGATCTTGTTTAATTATAAGTTTATATGTTTCTACAGTTTCTGGAAGTTTTTCTAAATTATTTTTATAAATTTCAGAAACCTTATAAAGAATTGATAGTTTTTCATCTTCATTATCAATATAATTCAATTGCTCTTTTAAAACATCTATTAACTCTTCATATCTCGCTAATTCTCCAAGAAAACTTGATAGCTTGTCATACCACTCTAGTTTTGAAGGCTCCTTCTCTTTTAATCTGAAAAGAGTAGAAATCACAACAGATTTATCCTCAATATTAAACTCTGCAATCTCCTCTTTTTTAAGTAGTAAACGATAAATTAATGCATCTCTAAGCTCTTTTTGAGAGTCTTCTTCCACTGTTTCAATAACTACACTTTCTGTATCTGTTTCTGTAAGATCTACATCTACACTGTCAGAATCTGTTTCTGTAACATCAATATCTACATCTACACTCTCTGAATCTGTAACATCAATATCTACATCTACACTCTCTGTTTCTGTAACATCAATATCTACATCTACACTATCAGAATCTGTTTCTGTAACATCTACATCTACACTCTCTGTAAGCTCTAGTTGTTTTGCTTTCTTTAATTCTAGTTCAGCCTTAGCTTCCCCCTCTAATCTATCTAAAACTTTATCAATAGATTTTACAAACTCTTCATGTTTTTCTGTAACACTTACGAGCCCTTCAATATTTTCAAACATTACTTCATCGTAAGGATTAATTTCAAAATATCTTAATGAGTGTTCTAAAGAATCTTCAAACATTCCAAGATTATTTTTATATACATCACTTAATTTAGCAAGTATATCTAAATTATCATCTTTAGAATCTTCTAACATTATTTCATAAAGCTCTACTAACTCTTCCCATTTGTTTGCAGTTTCGTAAGCAGGTCCTAAAATCTTAGCAACTTTATCAATTAAATTCTTATCATTTGAAAATGCTTCTAATTGTAAAAGAGCTCTTTCGTTATATGGATTAAGTTCCACTAACTCTTGTAAAGTATCTAATGTTAAATCTATAGAATTTAATTTATCTTTTGCATTCATAACTCTTTTATAAAGAGTATCCTCTTTAATATCATCTACATCAATCATAGCTACTTTAGTTTTATATAAAGAGTCTAATTTCTCATATTTTTCTAAATGTAGATATATCTTTTCTAACTTATCATAATTTTCAAGATTTGTTGGTACAACCTCTAACATATCTTCTAAAATAAGAGTTGCTGCTTCAAAATCATTAAATTTGTTAACATGTATATCTACTATCTTATTTCTTAAAAGTTGTTTTTCTTCTATATCATCAGTTAATGATATTGCAGTTTCATAAAGAGATTTTAAATCATCCCATCTATTCTTTTCTTGATAACTATCTTCTAATTGTTCTAAAACATCTACTGATTTATTAATTTTATAAATCTTTTCGTATGTTTTAAATGAAGCATCTTCATCATCTAAGAAATCTGTTTCTAAAGATGCAACCTCCATTAATAGAGATATTTTATCAGACTCATCTATATTTTCAGCTTCAGAACGAGCAAGATATATCGATTTTACAACTGAATACTCCTCTTTTTCTTTATAACTCTCTAATAACTCTTCAAAAAGCCTGTCATTTGTAGGATTAGATTTAAAAGCTTTTAATTTAAATAGTTCTCCATTCTCTTTATCTGATAGTGTAAAATAGATAGATGAAATCTTTTCATAAATTTCCCAATTATTCTCTTTCTCTTCTGCTATTTTATTTAACTCTTCAATTACACTACTGTTACTCATATTTAGTTGAGATATTTCATCTATTATTGCTTGATTCTCTTGAGTATGCTTTAATATTTTTAAGAGTAATTTATACTCATCTTCTTTAGAATCTAGATACTCTTTATAGATATTATAAATCTCTCTATAAATCAACTCTTTCTCTGTACTAGTTTCCAATATTTCTGATATATAATAGTAGTACTTGATTAAAGTTGTCCATAATTTTCTATTTGTAAAAAAGGGGATTAATTTCTCTTTATTATTTAAAATCATCTCTTTATTTTCATCAAATAGGATAAAAATAGCATCTCTGATCTTTCCTCTTATTACTTCGGAAAGAGTGTCATGTATATCAATATAGTGATCAAATGCTTTTTGAGGAGAACGATATTTTGCATACATATCACCTAACTCTAAAAGAACTTCTAAATACTCTTCTGGTGTAGCATAATCTAGAGTAACCATATCTTCTAATGTTTCAATAACATCATCAAACTTTTCCTGTTTAGTAAAAAACTCTTTCTTAGCTTGGTGAACATCAAAATTAGAATCATCAATATCTAAAAGCATCTCTAACTGTTCGATTGCATCATCCATTTTATTAAAATAGAATCCTGTAACTTTAGCCATTGCTATTTTATTGATAGTTTTCTCTTTATCTGTCTTTAAAAGAACATGTTTTTTAATTAAAATATCATATAACATATCATAATTTTCTGATTCTGTATATATCTCTTCTAATGAGTTTAATATTGTTAGATTTTCACTATCCTCTTTTAAAATTTCATTGTATAAAGTCTGTGCTGTTTGAGGTTCATTTAAATGTTTTCCATATATTTTACCTAATCTTGCAAGGATGCTAATTCTTACCATCTTATCGTTAACTGAATCTTTTAATTTTCTTAATGTTGATATTAAATCTGAAAAATTATCTTTTTTAAGAGATATTCTTTCTAAATCATTTAATAGATGGTTATCTGATGGATCCTCTAAGAAAAGCTCTTTTTTATACTTATATGATAACTCATAATCATCAAACTGTTTTTCTAAAAGATCTGCGAGTAATGATTTATATTTAGAAAAAATATTCTTATCTAAATCAGGAATACTTAAAATTAATTCAAAAAGTACTTTTTGTTCCTTGTAGAACTTCTCTTTTTCATAACTTTCTGATAAAAGTGTTCCTAAAGGCATAAAATATGTCTCTTTAAATACACTAAAACCTATTTCTAAATTTTCCTCTTTTATATTTAACTCAAAAACTTTAGAAAGAAACATTGTAAATTGGGTTACATCTTTTTTATTAAAATAGTAAGTTTTAGCTATTTCGCAATAAACACCCTCTTTGTCTCTATCTAACTCTATTTTTTTCTTTAATAACTCAATTTTTTCATCATATCTATTTTCTGATTGATAAACATCTAATAAGATATCAATAGCTGGTATATGATCATTTTTTATATCTAAAATCTGTTTTAAATATTTAATTGCTAAATTTTTATCATCTAACTGCTTTAATGTGATAGAAACCATCTCATGGAGCTGCTTAATTTTATCTTCTGATTCTAAATATTCTAATTTAAGCTCATACCCTTTTACAAGACCAGAAAAATCATCTAAAAGAGTAGTTAATTCGATTAATTCGTCTATATATTTCTCTTTTTTATTTAGCTCTAATAGTTTAAAATATATATTCTTACTCTTTTCATACTCTTCTGTCTCATTATAAAGTTTTATTACTCTTTTGTATAGTCCCTCTTTAACATAATCTTCATTATCTCTTTCTAATAGTTCTGTAATCATCTCGATTAATAATCTATTATCCTCATCTCTGTTTAAAAGAGAGATTAAATTATCTAGAATTGAAAAATCATTATTAATGATAAACTTCTCTTTTTCATTTTTGATTAACTCTGTATACTGTTTAGACTCTATATAGATTTCTGTAAGTTCATTATATATATCAAAATGAATATCTTTCTCTTCTGAAAGTTTAAATTTTTGGTTAGTAACATCTATTAATAATTTATAATCTTTCATCTCTCTATAGATATCTTGAATTCTTTCGATAATACCAGAATCATCTTTGAAAGAATCATTATAGTAAACTAAAGAGCTAAGTCTTTTATTTCTATCATCTAAAAACTCCTCAGAAATTCTAATAGCTTTTAAAGCATACTCTTTTTTTCTATCTTCTGTTTTCTCTATTATTTCAAGAATTGCAGTATAATATAGTGACCAATTTTGATTTGATTCAAAAAGAGAATCTATCTCATCAAATTTACTGTTTTTCATATATAGTGCAACTAAACTATTAATCACACTTTCATCTTCACTATTTTCTTGTAAATAGGTTTGATAAAACTCTATTGCTTCATCATCTTTATTTAATTTTTCACATACTTTTGATAATTTTAATAAAGTTTCACTATTTTCATCTAAACTATTTAACTTTAAAAGCATCTCATACTGAAGCTCAAAATTATTACTGTTTTCTGCCAAAACAAGAGTGTTTTTTATCGCAAATATATTAACTTGATCAATTACTAATATTTTACTTAAGATATCAGATAAACGTTCTGTATCTTTTTTAAGATGCTCTTGGGTAAAAGCATATAGCTCCTCTAGGAGAATTACTTTAGAATCATCACTTTCGCTTAAATCTACTTCTCTAAATAAAACATCGTATAGTTTATCAAACTTTTTACTCTTTTCGTAAGTCTCTTTTAACTGAGAAAGAGCATCCCCATTATTAGGCTCTAACTCTAATATCTTTTCATAATAAACAGTTGCTTCTAATGCTTTTTTTAGATTATCATTATAGATATTTGTTATTTGAAAATATAACTCTATTTTTTCAAACTTATTAGAGATGGAATTAGCTCTTGTATTAATTATCTTAATTACCTCATTCCACCTTTTCATTTTTTCATTTTTTTCTAATAGATAGCTAAATGCTTGAATATTACTAGGTGCAACAGCTAATAAACTTTTATAAAGAGTTGTTGGATCTTGTTTCAACTCATTAATTGTTACTTCTATTAACTCTTCATATAGAGAAACACTATCTGCTTTCTCCTCATTTTTTTCTAATACTTTAATTTCATCCTTTAACATTCCTGTTAAAGCTCTCCATTTAGCTCCAGCTCTATAAATTCTTTTTAAAGAATCATTTGCAAGTTTATTACTTGGATCTATTTTTAAGATAGACTTATAAGAATCTATTGCTTTAAATGCATTATTTGTTGATTCTGCAACAGCTGCAATCTCTTGATATATTTCAATTTTATCTATAGGCTCTTTTATTGAAAATAACTTTTTATTTAAAATCTCTATAACTTTTCTTGTGTTTCCTGTAAATTTATAAAACTCAAAATAAATATAATCAAATTTAAAGTTTTTAGGGTCTAATCTTTGTGATTGTTTAGCAAACTTTTCCGCTTTTTCAATATCTCCTAAATACTCATAAGAAAATTCAGCTAAGAAATTAATAAGAAAGAGTTGATACTCTTTAGGCATTCTCATCTTTAGTAACTCTTCTGTCATCTCCAAGAACTCTTCATATTTACTATTTTCTGTAGCATACTCTACCGCATTTAAAAAGATCTCTTTGTTAGTTGGTTCTAAGAAAACAAGATTCTTGTAAACAGAAAATCCCTTCTTTTTAACAACTCTATTATCACTAAATAAAAACTTTAATAATTCAGAATAGGTTAAACGATACTCTTCATCTGTTGTTTCTTTAAATAGTTCAACTAGAAAATCTATAATTTCATCAATATCGTTGTAATCAATAAACGCACGTCTTAATAAAAGAGGAATATCCTCATTTTTAGGATATGACTTAACTGCCTCTTTTAAATGTACTTTAGCTTTAAATATATTCTTAGAATTGTTTAAATGAATTTTTGTAATATTTACATTTATCATTGTTTTTAAAATAGGATCATTTTCTGCATTTACTCTCTCTTCAAAACTTTCTAATATCTTTTCCCAATTATCTTGAGCTAAAGAGATATCTTCTATATGTTCTAATACCTCTTTATCATCTGGAGTTATAGAGAGAATTTTATTAAAATATTCTAACGCTGTAGACGGTTCTAATAAGATGTTTTTATAAAAAAGAGCAATCTCCTTATTTAGAGAGATTTGAAAATCAACATTCTCTACAAGAGGAATATAATAATCAATTAATTGAATAACTTCCTTATATTTTCCAACTTTCTCATAATTCTTCTTAAGAAGAGTAAATGTCTTGTCATTTTCATAATGTTGAAATAGAGTAACTAGTACTACATTTTCTAATTCATAAGGTAGTTTATCATAAAGATCTATTACCTTCATTAAATTTGTATATTTTACCTCAACAGGAACTTCATCTTTTTTTAAAAGATAATGAACAAAATCAACAAACTCTCTATGAGAGACTGCTTCAATTAATTCTTTTACTGACAATTCTTCATTTAAAACTTTGTTTAACATCTATATCCCCTATTTATTCTCTTTTTTTGCATTTTCTTCATCAAGTTTTTTTTGCTCTTCACGCTTTATTAGCTCTTCTAACTGATCTAGTTTTTTTCTTACATCTACAACTTCTGGGCCTTTAGGTCCATTTCTCAAAAATGTTTCTAAATTCTTTTTTGCTAACTTATAATCTTTTAATAAGATATATGTCATACCTAAATAGTAATGAATCTCTCTCTTTGTTACTTTCTGTCCCACAGGATCTTTTTTTGAAAGAGCAAGTGCTTCCATTAAGTATCTTTTAGAATCACTTAATAATTCATCTCTTTTTTGAGAAAATCCCTCTTTCTCTTTTTTTAAGGAAACTAATTTCTCTTCATTCTCTTTTAAGAATGCTTTTTTCTTACGTTTACTTTTAATATCCTCTGCCTTCTCATTAATACTTTCGATACTATTTTGAGAAGTTAATGCTTTTACATGAAAATGATTAGCCATTCTAAATAGAGTTGCCCCTAGCTTTACTAAAACAATAGGATTTTTATTTGTATTTGCCGCACTTTGAAGAAACTCTTTTGCCTCATCTAACTTATTTAAAGCTAAATAGGAGTCTCCAATTAAAGCATAACTATCTTTTAGTAATACTTTATCATTTACTGTTAACATATTAATACATCTTTTAAGCCATTTTAAAGCTTTTTCATAACTTCCTTTTTTATGATTTGCATCACCTAGATAAAAGAGTATTTCTGGATTCTTAGGTGCATCACTTAATGGCATTAATACTCTAATAGCTGTATCATATTGTTTCTTTTTTATAAAAACATAAGATAATGCAGCAGCAGCTTCCTCATCTTTAGGATTATAGCTATTCGCTTTTGTTAAATATGTTAATGCTTTATCCAATTTGTCAACTCTTTTATACAAAACACCTAAAGCAAATGTTGCCTTGAAATGCTTAGGATCTTTTTTTAAAGCTGTTTTAAATCTTACAGCAGCTTCTGTATATTGTCCAGAATTCATAAAACGAATTCCCTCCTCTACATAAGAATCAGGATTTCCCTTGCATGACAATACAAGAAATATTGTTGTTAAAAAAATGATTATTTTAAAAGTATTCATATGACTCCCACACATTCACCTTTGTATAATATTATATTTTAAGTCAAAATACAAATATTAAACGAAATAAATTGCAATTTTAGACAAAAAAAGTAGAGTTTTATAGAATATAAGTTTCTTAAAAGACAAAAATGTCCTAAAATCAGATTAAGAATAGACTACAATATTTATTTTACCAAAATATAAAATATAATATAATAATTAAATATTTTTATATTATAGAAATAACTTGCAGACAAATTAAAAATAGTATAAAATGTTATCTGTTATGAAGTAATAACATTTTATAACTATTTTTTAAGGAGAAATATGAAGTACTTAATAATTATGATGGTTTCAATATTTTTGACATCGACACTATTTGCTAACAAAGAGGTTAAATGTAAACAAGCTATAAAACATATTCTTGAAGTAACATTAAACTCTCCACAAATGAAGCCTATGTTAAAGGATCCTAAAACTGCAAAAAAAATAAAAGAGAGTATGGCAAAGCAGATGAAACCACTTCTAAAAGGATGTATTGAGAAATTTGATGAAGATGAAAATAAATGTATAATGAAGTCTACAAATCTTATAGACATGAAAAACTGTAAATCTAAAGGAAAGGTTGATAACAGTGATCCTGAAAAAGTTAATAAATGTAAAATGGCAATTAAGCATGTTTATAAATTAACAATAGAATCTCCAAAGATGAAACCAGTATTAAAAGATCCAAAAATGGCAGAAACATTAAAAAAGAGTATGATGTATCAAATGAAACAAGGTCTTAGTAAATGTGTTAGTAAGTTTGATGAGGAATCATATAGATGTTTAATGAAAACTACAAAGTTTGAGGATTTAACAAAGTGTAAAAAGAAAAAATAGTTCTATTTTACGAGAGTTCTATTTTTTTATTAGCTGATAAACCTCTAAAGGAGTTATCTCTAATTCGTCTGCTAAGTTTTTCAATCTATTATCAGATGCTACATCACTAATTCCTTTATTTTTTAAAATCTTGATAGCTTTATTTAAATCTATCTTTTTCATCTTATTTAACTCTTTTAAAGTTCGTCTACCTAATTTTGATGGAGTATTTTCGTCTTTTATAATCTCTTCATTATTGTTACTATCTATTTTGTCAGTTTTACTCTTCATTTTATCTGTTTTCATTTTAATATTACTTTTTTTGTTATCTTTTGAGATAATTTTGTATATATCACTAGGAGCAAGATTACTGTTTTTAGCAATCGTTTTTAAAGAATCATTCTCTTTAAATTTAATATTTTTAGCTTTT
>Ga0256827_10002174_pt1 | contig 12658 bp, 12 predicted proteins | sample CV84metaG_FD_185977 | JGI IMG/M metagenome (GOLD analysis project Ga0256827, IMG submission 185977) | Hydrothermal vent microbial communities from East Pacific Rise, Pacific Ocean - CV84 | ecosystem: Environmental > Aquatic > Marine > Hydrothermal vents | place: Pacific Ocean: East Pacific Rise... | reverse complement strand
TTCTAACTCTGCTTGAACTTTTGCAACATGCTCTTTAACTCTAACTTTTTCAAATACAGCTTTAACAACTCCATCTGGATTTATAATAAAGGTTGTACGAACAATTCCCATATACTCTTTTCCATAGTTTTTCTTTAGTTGCCAAACACCATACTCTTGCATCATATCTGTAGGTTCATCACTTAAAAGTGTAATTCCTAAATCTTTTTTCTCTATAAAATTACGGTGTTTTTTAGTAGAATCAGCACTTACTCCCAAAATAATTGCATCAAGTTCTGAAAAATCTGGTGCTGCTTCTGTAAACTCACAAGCTTCAGTTGTACATCCCGGTGTATTATCTCTAGGGTAGAAGTATAAAACTATCCATTTTCCTAAAACATCTCTTAAACAAATCTCTATATCATCCTGATTTGGTAAACAAAATTCTGGTGCTTTTTCATCAATTTTTATCATTTTTTTCCTTTAATAAACTTCTTGCATAACCTATGAGATTGAAAATATCACTAGAGTTATGCAAGAAGTCTAATATATAAATAGAATAAAGTAAACCCATATTCCAGTAACTGAAGTAAGTACAATCCCTATAAAAGAGATTCTACCCAACATTTTATGTAATCCTAACGCCAAAAATTTCTTTACTCTTATAAGTGTAGTAAACCATATAATTAGAGTCAAAACTGCTATAATTATATGAAAAATCAAAACAAATAAAGCATAATTATGTGAAACTGAACTTCCATCCATAAAAGCATTGAAACCACCACCAATTCTTACACCACTTTCAAAATAAACCAATACAATAACTGAAAATACAAAAATAAATATCTGAGCAAAAGCATGGAATTTATATTTTTTTGCCATTGCTAAACCAATTGCACCTGCTACTAACAAAGGTAAAAGTGCAACTATAATCGTTACAAAATCCATAAAAAATGGTGCTCTTGTTCCTAAAAATCCACTCTCAAACATATAATTCATCATTTAACCTTTTTATTATAGTAAGCATAACACAAAGCAAGTAGAAATAAAATTACCATAACTACCATAGTTATTTGTTTTAAGTAAATATCAATTAACTCTTGATTCTCCCCTATAAAATAACCAAGTAAAACAAGAATTAAAGCCCATATACTAGCACCTAAAGCTGTATAAATTGAAAATTTTATAAGTTTCATTTTTGCTAAACCAGCAGGAATTGATATAAGCTGACGGATACCTGGAATCAATCTTCCTATAAAAGTAGAGATAGCTCCATGCTTTTCAAAATAATTATCCATCTTATCTAAACTTTTTTCACTTATAAAAAAATACTTTCCATATCTTTTAAGAAATTTTCTTCCAAGAAAAAAAGCTAGATAGTAATTAGTAAAAGCACCAACCATAGAACCACTTAAAGCTGAACCCATAATAAGTGTAAAATTCATATCTCCACTTGTAACTAAATATCCAGCTGGTATCAAAACAATTTCACTTGGAAAAGGTATAAAAGAACTCTCTAAAGACATAAGTAAAAATATACCAATATAACCCCAGTCTAATGTTAAATCTACTATAGTTTGTGCTAACTCTTTAATCATCTATTTATCCATAGTTTTAATTAACGAAATTTTAACATATTAGCTATTAATTACATTTTGATTACACAAATATATAAAATTGTAATCAAAATATAATTATTTTTCTTTATAATTACAATAATTAAAATCTAAAGGGATAGAAAATGACACAAATTATTAAAATAGCATTAGCTGGTACAATCTTAGCAACTGGACTAAATGCATCTGATATAGTTAAAGGTAGTGGGGCTTCTTTCCCATATAGTGTATATCAAAAATGGATTAAAGCTTACAACAAAGATACTGGTCTTAAAATTGATTATATTAAAAAAGGTTCTTCTAAAGGAATCAAAGATGCAAAAGCTCGTTCTGTTGATTTTGCTGGTACTGATAAACCACTTTCTCCTAAAACTTTAAAGAAAAATGGTCTTTATCAATTCCCTGCTGTTGTTGGAGCTATCACTATGGGTTATAATCTTCCAAATATCCATAACTTAAAATTAAGTAGAAAAGCTATCGTTGCTATCGCTAATGGTTCTATCGCTTATTGGGATAACAAACTTATAACTGATGCTAACAAAGGTGTAAAACTTCCACATGAAAAACTAACTTTTGTTCATCGTGCTGATGGTTCAGGTACAACTTATAACTTCACATACTTTTTAAGTAAAGTTTCTAAAGATTGGAGAAAGAAATTTGGTGCTAAAAAATCACTTAGTTGGGCTGGTGACCATCATATAGGTGGAAAAACCAACTCTGGTGTAGCAGCACTTTTAAAACAAACTAAATACTCTGTTGGTTATATCGACTATGCTGATGCAGCTAACAACAACATTGCTATGGCAACTATTGAGAACAAAGCTGGAAACTTTATAGCTCCAACTTTAAAATCTTTCCAAGAAGCTGCTTCAAAAGCAACTCTTAACCCTAAAAAAGATTTTTACTCAATCATAGCAGATCCAAAAGGTGCTAAATCTTACCCTATTGTTGCAGCAACTTTTATATTAGTTCCATCAGAAAAACCTGAAATCAATAAAAATGTTACTAAATTTTATGACTGGTGTTATAAAGATGGTCAAGAGATTGCAAAAAGTCTAGGTTTTGTTCCATTACCAGATTCTTTAACTAAAAAAGTTAGAACTTATTGGGAAACTAAAGGTATTAAATAGATATATTTTCTTATAATATGCCATACGCTTTTTGTATGGCATATCTTACACCGTAACCATTGTGTAACCGAATTTCCATACAATTACATTAAATTTCAAATAGGTTAATTATGGAAAAAATCTTTCAAAAACTCGCACTATCGAGTGCTTCTTTAGTATTTATCATACTTGTTGGTATCTTCCTTACTCTTCTTAGCTCTTCAAAACTTGCTATTGATGAATTTGGTTTTGATTTTTTAACAAATCCTGATTGGAATAAAGAGGTTGTTATAGAATCAGATGTTTCAAATACTTCTATAGTTTCAGATGTAGAATCTGATGAAATTATAGATGAAGATGATGAGATGATTGAAGATGAAGACGAAATGTTATTTGATGAAGATGACGAAGATAGTGCTGAAACTAAAACTATTTATGGTGGTTTAGTTCCTATTATTGGAACAGTTTTAACAACTATCATCGCTTTAGTTTTTGCTCTTCCTATCGCTATGGGTATCGCTGTTTTCTTAGCTGAAATAGCTCCTAAAAACATCTCACATATAGTTGGTATAGCCATTGAACTTTTAGCTGCGATTCCATCTATAATTTTTGGTATGTGGGGGCTTTACTATTTTGCTCCTATTGTTTCTGATTTAGTCGGTGGGTATCAGGTTTCACTCCTTACTGCTGGTCTTGTTCTTGGTGTTATGATTCTACCTTTTATGGCAGCAATCACAAGAGATTCTATGAACACAACACCTGGGGTTTTAAAAGAATCTGCTTATGCTTTAGGTGCTACAAAATTTGAGGTTATCAAAGATATAATTTTTCCATACTCAAAAACAGGAATCATCGGTTCTATCATCTTAGCCCTTGGTCGTGCTTTAGGTGAGACTATGGCAGTAGCATTTTTGATAGGTTCGATTTTTGTTCTACCAACATCAATAACTTCACCTACAATCTCGATTCCAGTTGCTATGGCAAATAACTTTGGTGAAGCAAGTGGTCTTGGTGAAAGTGCTCTGTTTTACTTAGCACTTATACTATTTGTAATTAGCTTTGGAGTTATCTCTTTTGCTAAAATGTACTTCCTAAAAAAGGCTAAATAATGAGACTTTTAGTAAACAAGATATTTTTAGTTTTTTCTGTTTTATCGGCAGTGATTGGTTTATCTTTTTTAGCATGGATTCTAATCACTCTTTTTATAAAGGGTTTAGGCTCTTTCCATTTTAGTCTATTTTTAAATGACCTTATAGATGGTGGTTTAAGAAACCTTATAGTTGGTCAATTTATACTAGCTGGTTTAGCAGCTGCGATAGGGATTCCTTTAGGTATGGCTGCTGGTATCTACATTCAAGAGTATGGTAGAGGTCGTTATGCTTCTATCATTCGTGATTTGAGTGATATTATGATGTCCGCTCCATCTATTGTAATTGGGGCTTTTGTTTATGCTGTTATTGTTGTGCCAACTGGTGGAACAAGTGGTTTTGCTGGTGCTATCGCCCTTGCTATTATGATGATTCCAGTTGTTATAAACACAACTGATAATATGCTCTCACTTGTTCCTCGTGAACTTAGAGAAGCTGGTGTGGCTCTTGGTGCTTCAAAATATAGAGTTATTTTAGACATTGTTATAAAAGCTGCTAAAGTTGGAATCATGACAGGTATCTTACTTGCCTTTGCTAGAATCATAGGTGAGACTGCTCCCCTACTTTTCACATCTGAAACAAGTAACTACTTTAGTCTTGATTTAACTGAAAGTTTTCCATCACTTACAGTTAGTATCTACGACTTAGCAAATGAGCCTGAAGAATCTAGCCGTGACTTAGCTTGGGCTGCTTCATTTATACTTACAGTTTTAGTTTTAATCATAAACTTAACTGGAAGATTTTTTACAAGAAATAAGGATTAATAATATGCCAGTAATGAAAATAAAAAAATTCTCTTTTACATACCCGGGAGTTGAACATCCATCACTTAGAAATATAACTTTACCGATAGAAAAAAATAAGATTACAGCTCTTATTGGTCCAAGTGGTTGTGGGAAATCTACACTTCTTCGCTCAATGAATAGAATCCACGATGTTTATTCTGGAAATAAATATGAGGGTAAAATAGACCTTTTAGATTTTGAAACAGGTAAAAGAAATAATATTTTAGATATTAAAAAAGAGAATGAGCTTATTAAACTTCGCCAACAAGTTGGTATGATTTTTCAAAAACCTACACCATTTCCAATGAGTATTTTTGATAATGTTGCTTATGGTCTTAGAATCGCTGGACTTAAAAATAAAACTGAGTTATCAGATAGAGTAGAACAAGCTTTAAAAGATGGTGCTTTATGGAAAGAGGTTCACGATAGACTTGGCAAATCTGCTATGGGTTTATCTGGTGGTCAACAACAAAGACTTTGTATAGCAAGAGCAGTTGCTGTTAAACCTGAAGTTTTACTTTTTGATGAACCAACATCAGCACTAGACCCTATCTCAACAGGAGCTATCGAAGAGCTTTTAGTTGAACTTAAAAAAGATGTAAGTATAGCTATCGTTACACACAATATGCAACAAGCTAGTAGAATTAGTGACTATACAGCATTTATGTATTTAGGTGATTTAATCGAATATGATAAAACTGAAAACATATTTTTAAACCCTAAAGAGAAAAGAACAGAAGACTATATAACTGGTAGATTTGGTTAAAATAAAAAGCAAGGAAAATAGATGTCAATAAAATTTCAAGAAAAATTAGTAACAATAAAAGAAAAAATTATAGATATAGGTAATGGTTTAGTTAGTGCTAATGAACTACTTTTAGAAGCAATTCAAACTTGTGACGATTCTAAATTTAGTGAAGCAAAATCATATATAAAAAATATTAGTGCAAAAGCTGATGATATTGATAACAATATAATTAAAGTTTTAGCACTTTATGCTCCGGAAGCAAGAGATTTAAGACAAGTTATCGCTTACCTTAAAATTACAACTGAACTATCAAGAGCTTGTTCAAATACAAGAAGTTTTATTCGAGGTTTTACAGATGTTTGTAAAGATGTCGATATTAAAACTATAAATGAATATACAATTCCGATGCAAACATCAACAATTAAAGCCATAAAACTTTCTGTATCAATGATAAATATTGAAGATGAAGATGAGATTCGTGAAATTTATAATGATGTATTAATTGAAGAGAATAAAGCTGAAGATCTTTATGAGATGGTTGAGCGAGATCTTATGCGTCAAGCAAACGATTCTCATAATTTTGAAAAATTTCATAAAATGTTAAGAGCATTAAGAAAAAGTTTTAAAATAGCCGCTCGTTCTATAAGCATAGCTAACCTACTTGTTTATGTTAAAGTTGGTGGTAATCTTCATAACTAAATTATAATTGAGAGATAAAAAATGGATATGACTAAATGTAAAGGCTGTAATAAGACTATAAATGTAAATACAGTTTTTTGTCCAAAATGTGGAGAATTTAGATCAAAAAATAGATCTTATTTTTCTAAATTTATTTCACTATTTTTTATTCTTTCTATATTATATTATCTAGGGGTTTTTACACCCCAAACATTAAAAGATAAAATCAAAGAATCTATAATTTTTATAGAAAATAATTACACAAAAAGTGGTCTTGGTAACTACTATACAATGAGCTTTATTATTAAAAATAATTCTAAATACAAAATTGAAAATATTAAACTTAAATGTAATCACTATGCAGATGATGGCGTTAAAATAGGACAAAACTATAAAAGAGTTGATAGTATTGTAAAAAGTCAAACTAAAAAAGTATTTAATAATATTGCCATGGGTCTTAACCACTCTAAAACAGTAAATGTAAAATGCAAAATCATAGATTTTATGATAAATTAGATACAATTACTAGATGAATAAAACAACAATAATGATAGTAGAAGATGAAGAAGATATTTTAGACTTAATGGAATATACACTCTCTAAAGATGGTTATGACATAATCACTTGTGTTGACACTTCAAATGTTAAAGATATTTTAGATGAAGAGGATATTTCACTTATTCTTATGGATAGAAATCTTCCTGGTGTTGAGGGGAGTAAATATATATCTACTCTTCGTGAAGAGGGTTATAACCAACCTTTAATTTATGTGAGTGCGAAAGATTCTAGTGATGATATTATTAATGGCTTTGAGAGTGGTGCAGATGACTACATAACAAAACCTTTTAATATTAATGAATTAAAAGCAAGGGTAAAGGCACTTATTCGAAGAACAAAAAAAGTTCAAGATATTATAAAATATAGAGATATTATATATAATAGTTCTAACAAAATTTTTACTATTGATAATAAAAATATAAAATTAACACATTTAGAACATGACCTACTTTTAGTATTTATGAAGAATCAAAATATACTTTTAAGTAGAGAAACATTACTTGAAAAAGTGTGGGCAGATAGTTTAAATAAACAACTAAAAACTGTAAATGTAGCTATTAAAAGACTAAAAGAAAACATTGACCCAAGTGGTGAAAAAAATTATATTCAAGCTGTTCGTGGAGAGGGATATATCTTTTGTTAAAATTTCATCAAATTATCCTTAGAAAATTTATTTTTATATTTTTAACACTTTTTATTATAGTTGGAGCTATAGTTTACTACTGGTCAAAAGAGTTCTACATAATACAAACTAAAGATTCTCTTTTAACAAATATAGAGATTATATCTTTTAAATTAGATAAAGATTCAAATTTAGAGACTCTAGCAAAAAGAGTTAAAAACTCTATAAATTTAAGATTAACTATCATTGATGCAGATGGATTAGTTATTGCAGAATCTCATAAAAATAAAGCTAAAATGGATAATCATAGATATAGAGATGAGATTAAACAAGCTGATAAAGAAGAGTTTGGATATAAAGTAAGATATTCAAAAACGATGAAAAAAGAGCTATTATATATAGCAAAAAAATATAACTTAAATAATCATATAATATACATTAGATTATCAAAAGAGATTAATGATATAGATGAACAAATTTCATCTTTAGGATTAAAAATATTTATAGTTCTAACTATATTTTTTATAGTGATTTTTATCATAACATATAAAATAAGTAAACATATAGAGAAAGAAACTTTAAAAATAGTTTCATTCTTAAAGTTACTAACAAAAAAAGAAAAATCAACATATATAAGTTCTGATTTCTCTTTAGAATTTGCCCAAATCACAAATCTTTTAACAAAAGTATCACAAATTCTTGTAAAAAAAGAGAAACAAAAATCTAAATATACAAATAAACTACAGGTATCAAATCAACAAAAAGATGATATTATTTCTGCAATTTCACATGAGTTTAAAAATCCTATTGCTGTTATAAATGGATACTCTCAAACTCTACTTAATGATGATAATATAAACCTAAATATTCGTAAAAAATTTCTAACAAAAATATGTAAAAATGGTACAAAACTTAGTGATTTAATTGATACTCTAAGATTATCATTAAAGCTAGATAGTGGTAAACAAAATACAGATTTTAGATTTATAAATATTTATGATGTTATAGAAGATTCTACTGAAAATGTTCAGATAAACTATCCAAAAAGAAAAATAATAATAGATGGTGATAAAAATTTATCTGTAAAAGCTGATAATTCTCTTTTTAGTGTAGTGGTTACTAATCTTCTTGAAAATGCTATAAAATATTCTGAAGATGATGTTTATGTAAGTTTTAATGAACATAGTTTAAAAGTTAAAGATAGTGGTATAGGAATTCCAAATAAAAATTTAACTAATATCACAGAAAAATTTTATAGAGTTCATGACAACAGTTGGAATAACTCGTTAGGCTTAGGATTGTTTATTGTAAATAATATTTTAAATCTTCATAAGTTTAAATTAAAAATACAAAGTAAAGAGAACGAAGGTTCAACTTTTACTATCCTATTTTAAGTAGAAAACTTACAATACGAAACACAAGCACTAATATGATGATTTTTTAACCATCTTTAAAGATTCTATTTTTAATAAATAAGATATACTCATAGCAGATTAAAATTCAGGAGAAATGAATGGGTAAATTTGTTAACAATACAGAAGAGTTTTTTAAATTTTGTGAAGAAAATGATGTTCAATTTGTAGATTTTAGATTTACAGATATTAAAGGTGCTTGGCACCATATCAGCTACAGAATGAGTGCTGTAACTGCTGGTCAACTTGAAAATGGTTTACCATTTGATGGTTCTTCAATCGAAGCTTGGCAACCAATTAATGAGTCAGATATGCTTTTAACTCCAGATGTTGGAAGTGCTTTCTTAGACCCATTTACTGCTGATCCAACTATTATTGTATTTTGTGATGTTTATGATATCTACAAAAAACAAGCTTATGAAAGATGTCCTCGTTCTATCGCTAAAGCTGCTCTAAAACATGCTGAATCTATTGGTATTGCTGATGCTGCTTACTTTGGTCCTGAAAATGAATTTTTTATGTTTGATTCTGTAACTTTTGTTGATAACATCAATGAAGCTGGTTACAAAGTTGATACTGAAGAGGGTGAGTGGAACTCAAACAACCCATACCCAGATATGTATAACACAGGTCATAGACCAGGAACTAAGGGTGGTTACTTCCCAGTTGCTCCAACAGATTCTGCTGTTGATATGCGTGCTGAGATGATGCAAGTTTTAGAACAAGTTGGTCTTGAAGTTGTTTTAGGTCACCACGAAGTTGCTCAAGGGCAACATGAGATTGGTATCGTTTACTCTGACATCATCGGTGCTGCTGATAATGTTCAAAAATATAAATATGTTATCAAAATGATTGCACACCTTAATGGTAAAACTGCAACATTTATGCCTAAACCAATGTTTGGTGATAATGGTAATGGTATGCATGTTCACCAATCACTATGGAAAGATGGTAAAAACCTTTTCTATAAAGAGGGTGGATATGGTAACCTTTCTGATATGGCTATCAATTATGCTGGTGGTATTTTTAAACACTCTGCTGCTGTTAGTGCATTTACTAATCCAACAACTAACTCATACAAAAGACTTTTACCAGGTTTTGAAGCACCAAGTATCTTAACTTACTCTGCTAAAAACCGTTCTGCTGCTTGTCGTATCCCTTATGGTGCAGGTGAACCAGCAACTAGACTTGAGATGAGATTCCCAGATTCTTCTGCTTGTCCTTACTTAGCATTTGCTGTAATGATGATGGCTGGTCTTGATGGTATTAAAAATACTGATGTTCCTGTTGGTCCAATGGATGAAGATTTATATGAATTAAGTCTTGATGAGATTCGTGAAAAAGGTATTCCTCAAATGCCACACACACTTCGTGAAGCACTTGAAGGTCTTATTGGTGATAATGATTTTCTTAAACCAGTATTTTCTGATGAGTTTATCAATGCTTATCAACATTACCGTTTTGAAAGAGATGTATGGCCAGATGAGGGTCGTCCAACTGCTTACGAGTTCAAAACTACTTACCAATGCTAATTACAAACTAGCAACTTTTTATTCCCACTTTATGTGGGAATATATTTTTTTTAAATCTACTAAAGCTCCTCCATCAAGTTATAAATAATTTTCTTTCGCTATAATAAATAAAACTATTTATATAGAAGTGTGATGATAAAAGATAAAAATCAAAAATTAATTGATGATATTGTTAAACTATCTGAAAAATCAGATGATGAGTTATCTCATAAAATAAATAAGTTTATTGAGATATATCACATACAAAAAAAAGAGTATGAAAAATCTGTCAAACAAACAAACTTTTTCTTAAAAAAATGGGATAAAAGTAATATTTTAGCTCAAGAAAGAGATCTTCAAAAAGATAAAATGATTGAACAACAATCAAGAATGGCTGCTATGGGTGAGATGATAGATGCTGTAGCTCACCAATGGAAGCAACCATTAAATGCTATAAGTATGATAACAGATTTACTAAAAACTGATTTTAAAAATGGTGAAGTTAATCAAAACTATATAGAAGATGTTGAAACAACTATTCATCTGCAAATTGACCATATGGTAAATACATTGAATGAATTTAGAAAATTTTTAAGACCTGCAACTAAAGACGAATCTTTTTTTATTCAAGAAGTTATTGATAATATAAATATTCTACTGAAAGATGAACTTCTATCTCAAAATATAAATATCCACTTATCTATAGATAAAAAAATTAAGCTATTTGGAAATAAAAATGAATTTAAACATCTATTTATAAATCTAATAAACAATGCTATAGATTCATTTAATGAAAATAAAATCAAGGCAAGAGATATTTATCTAAGATGTTATAGTGAAAATACAAATATTTATTTAGAAGTTGAAGATAATGCTGGTGGGATTAAACTAGATATTATAAAAGATATATTTAAACCAAATACCACTTCAAAACCTGAGGGAAAAGGTACTGGTATAGGGTTGTATATGAGTTCACAAATTGTTAAAAAAAACAATGGAAGCATAAATGTTCATAACACAAATGATGGTGCTTTTTTCACAATTATTCTTAAACAAAAAACTCTCTAAGTAAAAATATATTCTTCTAAACACAAATTTGATATAATTCCGAAATAGTAATAAAGTGCATGACTATAATAAATAATATAGTCATGCACTTAAAGTAAGAGTGTTACTGTAAATTTCAAGTTATAAAGGATTCAATATGAATCAAATTCAACAAGGTAAATATAAGCCTTATCCATCAGTAGATTTGCCAAATAGACAATGGCCAACTAAAATGATTACTCAAGCTCCAAAATGGTGTAGTGTAGATTTGAGAGATGGAAATCAAGCACTAATAAACCCTATGGATATGAACAAAAAACTTGAACTTTTTGCACTCTTACTAAAACTTGGCTTTAAAGAGATTGAGGTTGGTTTCCCATCTGCTTCTAAAATTGAGTTTGATTTTTTACGCCGTTTAGTAGATGATAAACTTATACCTAATGATGTAACTGTTCAAGTTTTAGTTCAAGCTAGAGAACATCTTATAGCTAAAACTTTTGAAGCACTAAAAGGTGTAAAAAAAGCAACTGTTCATCTTTATAACTCAACTTCTGTTGCTCAAAGAAAAATAGTTTTTGCTAAAACTCAAGAGGAGATTATAGCTCTTGCTTTAGATGGTGTTGATTTAGTTAAAAAATATGAAGCTCAACATGATGGTAAAATATTTTTAGAGTATTCACCTGAGAGTTTCACTGGAACTGAGCTAGATTTTGCTGTTAAAATATCTAATGCCGTAACTGCAAGATGGGGAATCTCAGATACAAGGAAAGTAATTATAAACTTACCAGCTACAGTTGAGATGGCAACACCAAATGTATATGCTGACCAAATTGAGTGGATGGGTAATCATTTAGAAAGTCGTGAAAATGTAATTATATCTACTCATACTCATAACGATAGAGGAACTTCTGTTGCTGCAACTGAATTAGCACTTTTAGCTGGAGCTGATAGAGTGGAGGGAACACTTTTAAGTAATGGTGAAAGAACTGGTAATGTAGATATTATCACCTTATCTTTAAATATGTTAACTCAAGGTATAGATTCAAAACTTGATTTTTCAAATATAGATGAAGTTTTAGATGTAGTTGAGAGATGTACAGAGATGAAGACACATGCTCGTCACCCTTATGTTGGTGAATTAGTTTATACTGCTTTTTCAGGTTCACATCAAGATGCGATAAATAAAGGTCTAGCTTTTCAAAAAAATAAAGAAGATAACTTTTGGGAAGTTCCTTATTTACCAATAGATCCTGAAGATGTTGGTAGAAGTTATGAATCTATAATTAGAATCAATTCACAATCTGGTAAAGGTGGTATCGCCTATATTCTAGAAAAAAACTATGGCTATCAACTACCAAAATCTATGCACCCAGAGATTGGTAAAATAGTTCAAGCAGTAACAGATGAGAGAGGTAGAGAGTTAAGTACAAAAGAGATTGTAGAGA
>Ga0256827_10002173_pt1 | contig 12660 bp, 26 predicted proteins | sample CV84metaG_FD_185977 | JGI IMG/M metagenome (GOLD analysis project Ga0256827, IMG submission 185977) | Hydrothermal vent microbial communities from East Pacific Rise, Pacific Ocean - CV84 | ecosystem: Environmental > Aquatic > Marine > Hydrothermal vents | place: Pacific Ocean: East Pacific Rise... | reverse complement strand
CTCCATTTATTATTTGTGATAAGAGCAGGATTCGAACCTACAAACTTTAAACCATTTGGTTCAACAGACCAAGAATCTGTTTCAGTATCACGTTTCACCATTCTCTTGACTTTTAGTTACTAAGCAACTCATTTACCACTTTCAACATCTTACCGTTTTATTATAAATCTAAGTTTTCAATATCACTATCTGAATAATAATCAAGACCAACACCAATTACATAATCCGCAATTTGTGAAATTGTCATACCATCATTCACTTTAAAATAAATTGTAGGTAAATATTCATGATTATAATCAAAACAATCTTCGGTCAACCATCCATAATTATGTTTATAAAAATCTGGATATCTTTCTTGAATATCTTTTGCTATATCATCAGCAATTTTTCTATAATCTATTTTTTCTCTTGACATTTTTTCCTTTTTAAATTTATAAACGATTTAGATTAACATTCTCTCATTTCGAGAGAACGTTAAGATTTAACTAAATCTACCAACAAATCACCCTAAGTTGTCAACCTCAGATTACGCATTACCTTTTCAACCTTTTGACTAGGTGGAAATTTGTTTCTCTTATTTCTAAGAACAGCACAAAGATAAATTAAATAATTATTCTTTGCAACTCTTTTATGAAAAATATTTTAAAAAGTTTTATATTGTGTTTTTCTATGATGTTTCCACGTCTTAAATTCTCTCCATTTATGATTAGGTAAATCTCCGTGATGCCACGTCCAACCTTCTTCATAATATGGTGGACATAAATCTCTAATAAATATTTTTCGATACTCATTATTATTGTGTGCTTTATCCAGTTTTGCTCTGTTTCTGTTTATACTCATAATTAATATGTATTTTCTGAGTCAAATTATTTTGACTTCAATACATATTAATAGCAATCTTATTTATTTTTTTATTTTTCATTATATAATCTATTTATTATTTTCTTACGCAACTTATCTTTTTTTATCTTTAAATATTTATCTTCATCATAAACATATTGTTCTTCAAAATTAATAATTAATTCACCATTATCACCTAATATAAATTTTGAATTTTTATGTATTATACATTCTATATTAGAACTTTTTTTACCTGAATGATATGGCTCATATGATATTTTTTCTCTATAATCAACAAGATTAAATTCTTTAAGTTTCATTAAAATTGAAAACATTTTTTTATTATAGTCTTTTATACTTAATCTTAATGATGTACAACTTGTTTCTGATGCTAAAATATTTTCTATCAAATATTTTCTTTCTTCATTAGTTAAATCTGGCGTAATTATATCCAATTTAATATGTCTATTATAAGATGTAAAATGTGGTAAAGGCATAATTATTTTTTATTTTTATATATTATCAATAATCAACTCAAACTCATTTTATTTTTCATCTTCCATCAACCTATTTATTTTATCTTTTCGATAGGCTCTATTAAATACTTTCTCTAATTTATCAATATTCATTTCATCTGGATATGTTACATCTGGGTTTAAACCATATTCCCAATTAACTTTACCAGTTTTTTTTATTTAATCTTCGTATATAAATTATACCAACATGTTCTAATATGAAATGATGATTTAATAAATTATCATTATCTACTTTATGCTTTATTATCATTACTGTTAATTTAAATAAATACTATTATTGCCGTTATATTACCATTACCATATCGATATTTCTTAATTTCAATCTCATTTTTATAATCAGATTTTAAAACATCTTCGATAATGTAATCAATTGCTTCTGGACAAAGAAAAAAAACTTCTACATATTCTAATATCTTATCATCTAATAAATATTCATCATCAGAAAAACCTGCATCTTTCAGATAATTCCTTATTGTATTTTTGAGATTTATTAAACGCATAGATATTTTTTTACTTTTATCTATATATTAATATTCCAAAATTATTATTATACCATTTTTAAGACCACAATCACCATTTATTGTTCCAATTATACCAAACATAAAACCGACAAAAAGATTTCAATATATTAATTATTTTAATACCAAAAATTTTCATCTTCATCAGATATTTCAATATATTCATCATTTTTGATTATTTTGACGATATTTTCTTCTGTCTCAATTATCTCGATTATTTCTTTTTCTTCATCCATAATACACATTATATTTAGATAAAAATGAAAAGTTTATTAAAAATAATTTGCAAAATATATTTTAATGTAATATATTTGCTGAAAAATAAAATATCATAAAAAAGATCAAATATTTAGAATTAAATTCAAATGGCACACCACACAGAAGAAGAATTAAATAAAGTAAAAAACTTTTAGAAAATATTAATTAGAAATTATGAATGAAGAAATTAGAAAACCAGAAACAGGAACAATCGTAAAACATACTGGTTGGGACAAAGAAGATGATATAAATTATCCTTGTGATGTATTAATAAAATCTGGTCAATATAAAGTTAATGGCAGACTTAGCAATTTCTGGTATTGGCAAAGAATATTAGAAAATGGACAACTATGTGAAACAATAGAACATGGTTATGGTAGTTTTGAAAAAAGTGATAAAAACTATAAAATAGAAATCAAAATCAAAATCACAGAAATAGATTAATTTATGAATATCAAAGATTTAAATAAGAAATTGCTATTAGCAATCAGAAATGAAGATTTGGAGAAAATATCTGAAATATCAGATTTAATCAAAATCGAAAAAGAAAGATTGACTAAACAAGCATGGATTGATTTAAAATCATTCAAAAATATCTTTGATGTTCCACAATTACCTATACCTTTAACTGAATTCCATAATAAGAAATTAATCGAATGTGGTGCTATACCTAAAAAAGATTTGATCAAAGGACAAAAATATTTAGGTAGATTCAGAGTAACAGATACTGCTATTTGGAATGGCGAAGTATTTGAATATGAAAATTATAATTTTGGTCAGAAATATATCGAAGAATGTAATCATTTTGAAGATGATAATGGCCTTGCTTTATTCGTACCTTTAAAAAAAATATAATATGATAACAAAGTACAAATACATTCTATATAGAATAGATGTCGAAAACAGATTTGGTAAAAAAGATATTGCTTCTGGTGGTAAAATTTTATTAAAATGTAATGATCAACAATCAGTTTATGATTATGTGACAAAAGAATTGAAAATCACTAATTCCGACAAGGAATCACTTTTTTTAGATTTAGCATTTACTATCGTAACTCGAAAAAATTTAAATCTCACAGATTATAAAGACAATAAACAAAATCAATTTTCTAAAATTGTTTTATATAAAACAAGAGTAAAAATAAATGATGAATATGGTGATAAAAAAGAATTATTTCTTTTTAATTCAATGATGAATAAATCCAGAAAAAGTAAAATGGAAAGATTAATTGAGTAATATTTGCATATTAAATTATTTTAACTTATATTTGTATCAATTATTAATTTAAAACTTGATATTATGTTGGTAAAAATTATTTTAATTATTGTAGCAATTTGGATTTTATTGAAACTATTAAAATTCATAGGTAAAAAAATAATCTTAATTATCTTACTTTTAGGTATAGCATATTTTGCCATGTCACAAACACCAGACACATCAAAATCATTAAGTAAACAATTCACTGAAACATCAAAGCAAGTGAAAGAAACCACTAATGCGATTGTTAAATCTGATGAATTTAAAGAAGCAAAGAAATCAAGTGTCAAAGCATTAGAAACAACTGTCAAGGCAGTCGGTTCTACTTCAGCAACAATTTACTATGTTGGTAGTGAATGGTTCAAAGAAGGCTGGGAAGAGAAGAAAAAAGAATTAAAAAAATAATATTATGTCTTGGAAAAAAATATTCACAAATCAGATTATGTCTATTAAACTTATGCGTAGCATCTTTAAGGAAAACACAGACAAACAGAAAGTATTAACGAGAAGTGATGCTGTCGCTATATGTAAATTAGCAATAATTGAAACATATGAAAATATGATCGAAAAAACTGACAGCAATATAATCAAAAGAGAATTGGAAAAATTTAAAGAAGAAGATATAAGTGCTTTAGGATTATAAAAATAATATCATGGTCGAATTAAAAGAATTAAAAAAATTCACATTTAAAGATAAAGAATATTTCTTTCCTAAAATTTTGAAATTTTGTATTAACCCAATTTTTAATAAAGGAATGGGCGTGAAAAAATGTGAAAAATTTACTTATTTTGAATATGATATAATAGATTTCAGAATACCAAAAGAGGGCGAACATGTTTTATATGGTGGCACAAAAAGAGCAATTGCGTCACCTTGTAGTGGTCGCAATAAAACCAATGAAAAAATGTGGATAGCCGTACCAACAATTGAATATATTAAACAAACTCATTTTTTTAAAGTATAAGAATCATAAATTATTTAATAAATCTATGGAATATTGTAGAAAACACGTAAAAAAACAAAATAATGAATTTAGTTGATAAACTTAAATAAAAATCAAATTATGAAAAACAAATTACAAAAAATCGCAATGTATTCTTTATATACATTTTTAATAGTCATTCTTTTTCAATCTTGTATTGAATATGAACCTGACTATAATTATAAATATACCGCAAAAATAACTTATCAGAATGGTGATATAGATACTCTTTCTTTTAATCGAGAAAGTTTTAAAGGCAATAAAGTATATGTCTATATAAAAACAACAGAAAGTGGTATAATATCTTCTTCATCTATTTCACCTTGTTTAGTAATTGCTTGTGGTTTTTATAAAAAAACTATTGCGTGTGGCGTAAGAAAATATGAAATAATTTCAGAAAGTAAAGAACCAATAGAAAGCAGACATTAATATGAAAAAGAAAATAGGATTATTAATGGGTTCTTTCAACCCAATACATAATGGACATATGGGAATTGCTAATTATATGTTAGAATTCACAGATATTGATGAAATTGTTTTTATTGTATCACCACAAAATCCATTAAAACAAGGTCAAGATCTATTAAATGAAATCGATAGATACAATATGGTTGAAACTGCTATCGGTATATCAAAAAACATGAGTGTCGATGACATTGAATTTTCAATGAAAAAACCATCATATTCAGTTGATACATTAAAACAACTACAAATTTATAATACTGATGTTGATTATGTTTTAATTATGGGTTCTGATAATTTAATAAAAATCAAAGAATGGAAAGATTATGAATATATCTTAGAAAACTTTGGTGTATATGTATATAATAGAGTAGGTTATTCTCTTTCTAATATGAAAAGTATTGATACTATAAATAGATATAATGTTAAAGTGCTTGATGATTGTCCAATGTCTGATTTATCATCAACTTTTATCAGAAATTCTATTATAAACAATAAGAATATAAAATATTTCTTACCTTGTGGTGTTTACCATGACATAGAAAAAAACAATTTTTATAAATGATTATAAGGAAAAAAGACGACATAGAAGTTGATGTTTTTGATTTCAGAATGAATGAAGATAGTAAAAACAAAATAGAAATTCCGGATTTGAAATTAATTACGAAACTTTTAGAAAGCCACAATATTACTAATAAAGAATTTGGTTTATGTGCTGAACCTTTTAATATGTACTATGAAATATGTAATACAGATAAAAGAGGTGTATCATCATACAAAAAACCATTGAATACTATTTTTGTTGAAATAAATGAAAATACAACCACAAGGAAGAAAACAACATATTATCATCATATACAAATAAATTATATAGATGGTCTATATTATTTCATCTGTTTAGCACAAAATTCTTTTTATAAGAAAAATATCAGTGGTGTTGAAAATAAATTATATAAAATAAAAGTTTCTGATATTACTGAAACATTAGATGAAATAATGAAAGGAGTAGAATCAATATGAAAAATTTAACAGAGTGGTCCTATAATAAGAAAATTAGAGAACTAAAACAAGAAATAGAACAATATGAAATTCACGCTAAACGTGAAATAGAAAATAATAAAGTATGTAGTCCTGATAAAGTTCGAGATAATTCTCAACGATATTTAGAAACTTGTAAAAAAAGATTAGATGACTTTATTAAAAAAAAATAATAAAGAATAAATGGAGATAATAAAATACAAAAGTTATCAGTGTCAAAAATGTGTCGAAACTATTGGATGGTTAGGTAGATTTATTGAATGGATGACATTTAATTTAATATCTCATGATTGTAAAGAGAAAAAATATGAGTAAAAGAACTGTTAATGCATTTAATGGTGAATATCAAATAAAAGTTTATAAGTATGATGATTTATCATTAAATGATAAAGAATATTTAGAGAGTTGTGGTATTTTTAATGGTGATGGCTTAATAGCAACTGAACTGTTTTCTGAAGGTAGGTATGAACATTTTCTTAATGGTTTAACATTAGAAAATAGTGATGAAGATATAGCATCTATGATCAATAAAATTTATTAATAAATTATGAAAGAATTAAATATAAATAAAACAGATTTTGGTGATTCAGATTTATTCCCTGTGATAAATTCATTGGTGAAAATATTTGATGAAAATATCAAAGAAATCGATAATGTAAATAGATATAAATATTGTGTTAGATTAACCAATGAACTTAATACACTGTTAAATGAATACAATAGTATAAATAAAAGAATACGAAAATATACATATTTATTAATTAGAAGTGATTTCATACGTAGAATAGATTTTTCTATTTTATCTGATAATCTAAAAACACATATGAAAAATCTAATCACAGGAATAATAAATAACAAAATAAAGATATATATTAATGTATAATAATCCTGAAAATATGAGTCCAGATGATATTTTAAGACAACTTAAATATCTGACACATTCTGTGATTTGTGCTGTTGGTACAACAGAAAATAGATGTAAACGTATTAAAGTTTTAGAATCATACAATATGCCGATTAAAATATCAAATGAACAATGGATAAAAAAATTTTGTAAATAATATGGACTTAAAAATAGATCAACGAGTTTCTGGTTCAATGGAAACAATTGGACACACAGTAAGAATAACTGGAACTATCGAAGAAATCGATAATAACGATAACACAGTATTAATAAGAAAAGATAATGGTGGACTTACTTGGGTATCAAAAAGTTCAATAAGAACTATAACACCGTATGATAATCATAAATATGATTTTTAAAATATAAACTATGAATAGAAGCAAGATAGTAGAAGAAGCAAAAAAATCAATTAAAATAGATGTTATTGATTTTGATAATAAATTATCTGGAGAAAAAGAGCAGATATTAGATAGATATATCAAAATTATTTGTGAAAAAGAAGGATATAAACTAACTGATTTTTATAATTATGATGGCAATAAATTAAATAAAATTTTAGAATAATGGAAAGACCAGAAATAAGAACTATACCAGAAGGAAAAAATTTCACTAAATATATTTTAACTGTATTAGCAGTATTAATGTTACTTTTTTTAATATCTTGTAACAAAAAAACTAAAACAGACTACACACCGAAATATATTATTGATGATACATTAAAATATCAAGAAACATTAGAAAAATTATTAATAGCAAGACCACAACAAAATTATGAACATTTAAAAAGTATTGCTTTTGATATGTATAAAATAGAAAACAATGGAACGAAAAATAATAAAAAGTAAACGAGGTAGAATACTATATTTTCCATTAGCATTAATACAATGGATAATTTATACTTTTATATTTTCATTTGTTGGTGGTATAATAGTGGAATTCATGGGTATTGTAAGTCTTATTCAAATATTATTCACATTAGATAAAGAAGAATTAGAATTTACACTCACTATGATGAAGATGCCATTCACAACACCAATAGAATGGTGGAAAGATTATATAACAAAAGGAGAAATCGGACCATACGAATAATTTTAAAACTATAAATTATGAATACATTAAGAATTTTAAAAACAAATAATAATTTATCATTTTATAGTTTATTAAATTGGTTTTTTATATTAAGTGGTACTAAATTCTACTTGGATTATATACTAATCACAAACCCAACAAGCAAAAATCCAATCATTAGATCTTTATATAGATACTTACAAAATCCTTATTCAGCAACAGACTATAAAAGTAGATTCAATATGGCATTAGCGGCAGGAACAATTCATGTCATTGGAGTAATACTATATACTTATCTTGATATGTTTTATTCTTGGTCGAATTTATTAATAAATATATATCCAATAATAATACAAATATATGTTGGCTATCGACTATACCTTGTAAAACAATCAAAAAGAAAACCTTTTATAAAAGAAATAATATAAATAGAAGAAAAAAAGAAAAAGAAAAAATTTGAATAGAAGAAAAAAACGTGAGAAACGCAGAGAAATTAAGAAAAAAGGTTTACCATTAATTGGTATGATCGAATTAACACAAAAAGGACACGCATATGTTGTGTCAAATGATATTATAGAAGATGTCTTTATATCGAAAGATAATACTAATCATTCTCTTAATGGTGATAAAGTACAAATCATATATTATAGAAACAAAAAACAAAAACTTGAAGGAGAAGTAACACACATTCTCGAAGAAGGTAATCGTAATTTCATTGGTACAATAGAATTTGTTGATGATTACGCATTTGTTAGATGCGATTCAAGAAATATGCCTTATGATATTTATATATCTGAAAGAAAATTAACAAAAGTTAATGGTGATTTAAAACTTGAAGATGGTATGAAAGTATTAATTCAAGTAATTGACTTTTCAAAAGGTAAAAATCCTATCGGTAGAGTCACAAAAGTATTAGGTTGGCCTGGTGATAATGATACAGAAATAAATTCAATTATGGCTGAATTTGATTTGCCTATGGAATTTCCTGATGAAGTTTTAGAAACAGCAAATGAAATTTCTGATGTCATATCTGAAGAAGAAATCAAAAAACGAAAAGATTTTAGAGGAACAACAACATTTACAATCGATCCACATAATGCGAAAGATTTTGATGATGCTTTATCTGTAAAGTTTTTAGATAATGGTGATTATGAAATCGGAATACATATTGCGGATGTTTCACATTATGTAAAAGAAAATTCAATATTAGATAAAGAAGCAGTATTGAGAGCAACATCTGTTTATTTAGTCGATAGAGTAGTTCCGATGCTTCCTGAGAGGTTATCTAATGGAATATGTAGTCTTAGACCTAATGAAGATAAACTCTGTTTCTCCGCAGTATTTGTAATGAATGATAAAGCTGAAATAAAGAAACAATGGTTTGGAAAAACGATTATAAATTCTGATCAAAGATTTGCTTATGAAGATGCTCAATATATGATTGATGGTGGAGGTGGTGATCTATTAAAAGAAATACTTTTATTAGATACCTTAGCAAAGAAATTAAGAAAGAGACGTTTTAATGGTAAATCAATCGCATTCAATCGAATAGAACCAAAATTCAATTTAGATTCTAATGGTAAACCACTTGATGTTTATTTCAAAGAAAGTGGAGATTCAAATAAATTAATTGAAGAGTTTATGTTATTAGCAAATAAAAAAGTTGCTGAACGTGTTGGTAAAGTTGCGAAGGGAGAAAAAGCAAGAACATTTGTTTATAGAAATCATGATTTACCAAATCAAGAAAAATTAGAATCATTAGCATCATTTGTTAAGAATTTTGATTATGAAATAAAAATAGACGAAAAAGAAATTGCGAAATCATTAAATGAATTGATGTCAAATATTCATGGTAAACCAGAAGAAAATGTAATTGAAAATCTTGCTGTTAGAACTATGTCAAAAGCAGAATATTCTACTGTTAATATTGGTCATTATGGATTAGATTTTGATTTCTATACACATTTCACTTCACCAATTAGAAGATATCCAGATGTAATGGTTCACAGATTATTGGAGAAATATTTGAAAGGTGGTAACTCAGAAAATAAATCTAAATATGAAGATTTATGTAAGCGTTCTTCTGAACAAGAAAAGAAAGCAAGTAAAGCCGAGAGAGAATCTATCAAATATAAACAAGTCGAATTTATGAAAGATAAAATCGGTTCTGATTTTTATGGTGTTATTACAAGCATCACTGATTGGGGAGTATATGTTGAATTAGAAGATTTCATGATTGAAGGTATGGTAAGAATATCTGAAATGGATGGAGATTACATATTTGATTCAGCAAACTATCAATTAAAAAGTAAAGACAATAAATATCAAATTGGAGATAGAGTTTTAATTACTGTCGATAGTGCGATACTACCAACTAAACAATTAAATTTCTCAATATTATAAACTTTTTATTTTTCTAAAAATAATAATTTTTCATCTATATTATCATCAAATCTGATTCTAATTAAATTAATATTATTATCTTTACAATATTTATTTTTTATATTATCGAGTTTCTGTCTTTTTGAAAAGCCTGTTTCTCCACCAAAAAAATTAATTATTTCATAATGTTGTTCTCCATCATATTCAATACAAATATTATATTCTGGTAAATAAAAATCAAATGGTAATGGTAATATATTTATACATTTTTTAAACTTTTTTTGTTGTTCAAATAAAACATGTTTCTCATTTAAAAATTTTCTAATTTTTTTCTCACCTTTACTTTCTTTGCATATTGGACAACCAATACCAGATAAATGATTTGATGCTCGTTGTTCAAATATATTATTACATTTATTGCATTTTATTTTTATTTTTTTGTTAGAATTTTCATATCTAACTAAACTATAATCAAAGGTTTCTCCATGTATTTTTTTTAATTCATTAATAAAATAATCAGTTGTTTTATTTTTTCCAACACATAATGGACAACCTTCACCTTTTAAATGATTTGCTGGTGTTTGTTCAAAAACACCATGTTTAGCACATATTATTTTAATTTTAGAATTATAATTTTTATAATTAATTAATTCATAATCATATAAATTGTTGTGAATTTTATTTGCTACTTTTATGAACAATTTATCATTAATTTTTTTATGAGCACATTTTGGACAACCAGCACCATTAATATGTTCTCCAGGTCTTTGTGAAAAATAATCTTTACAAGTATTACAATATATTTTTATTTTAGTAATTGAGTTTTTATAAACAACTTGACTATAATCATATTTATTTTTATGTTTTTTAATTGCTTTATTTATAAAAATATCTTGTGTGTCATTTATTGAACTACCATTACAAAATGGACAACCTCTACCAAGTAAATGATTAGATGCACGTTGTTCAAAAACAGATTCGCAGTTATTACATTTAATTTTAACTTTTTTAGTTGAACCAATATATTTTACTAATGAATAATCATATAAAGATTTATGTTTTAATTTACATTTTTCTATGTAAGTATTTTGTGTCATAATTTTTCATATAAAAACTTATCTGGTTAAAACAGATAAGTTTTTATTTTATTTTTAAATTAATTGTCTATTAGTATCAACACTCCAAGTACCTGAAGTTATTGTAGAAACAAGGCTAATATTACCACCTGATAATGAAACACCAAATTCAAATCCAGAAGTATCACCAAGATCATTTGTAGAAACTTCATTATATTCAACATTAGTTCCGTCCCAAACAGCAGTTACAGTTCCGGCTCTCATATTAGTACCATCAGTTATAACATAATCCCAAGTAACACCTTTTGATTTAGATGCTGAGAATGTTTCGATAGTTCCACCTGGATTACCTAATCCTGTTGTAGATGTTTTGAATACATATTCATCACTTTCTTGTAATTTACCAGCATCATCAACATACACTAATCTATTTCCTGTACCAGCTAATGGTGTGATAGTCAAATCACCAGTCATTGTATCACCAGCAACATTTACATATGTTCCTGTCATCAATGTATCAAAATCACCATTTATCCATTCAGATGAAGCATTATCATAATAAAGAACATCTTTATCTGCTACTGCTGTTAAAGTAACATCAGAAACACCACCTAATACTCTATTTGTGAAATTTGTTTGTAATGTATCATGATCAGTTTTTAATTGAGAAACATCTACACCATCAACTAAACCAGTTGTGAATGTAATATTATTTACTCCCATATTTAAATCACCAGTCATTGTATCACCAGCAACATCTACGAAATTTGTATCTGCTTCTGATTTTGTATAATAATCATTTAATATTGTAGTTGTTGCCACATTAACCCAGGCTGAACCATTCCAACGAATGAAATCATCTGTTGCTATTGATGTTATTGTAACATCATTCAATTCTGATAAATCAATATTTGAAACTGTTGTATCAACATATGCTTTAATAGATTGTTGTGTTGCTAATGCTGTATCAGAATCAGAATTCATATCATCTTCATCATAAATATTATTTATAGTAACACCATTCAATACTAATGTTGTTGCTGTTAAAGATGGTACAGTTAAATTACCTGTCATTATATCACCATCAACATTCACAAATCTTGTATCAGATTCAGATTTTGTATAAAAATCTCCTGCTAATGAACCAACTGTTGTTAATTCCCAATGTCCACTTGTTGCGTTATATGACAATATATCATCTGTTGCGGCACCAGTAACATCAACATCAGAAATTTGACCTAATGTTCTATTTATATAAGTTGTACCAACAAAGGCATCATAATTTGTTTTAAATACTGAAATATCTACACCATCAACTGTTTCTGTTCCTTCCATTG
>Ga0256827_10002172_pt1 | contig 12660 bp, 12 predicted proteins | sample CV84metaG_FD_185977 | JGI IMG/M metagenome (GOLD analysis project Ga0256827, IMG submission 185977) | Hydrothermal vent microbial communities from East Pacific Rise, Pacific Ocean - CV84 | ecosystem: Environmental > Aquatic > Marine > Hydrothermal vents | place: Pacific Ocean: East Pacific Rise... | reverse complement strand
TTTAGCATGTTTCGGATGAGGTGCAGAGTCTGAACCGAACATCACTTTAGGGTGTGCTTCAAGTGCCACTTTAAGCAATGCTGCTCTGTCTTCCGGACGTTTGGCAATAGGTTTGCAGAAGAGATGGGGTTGAAGCATGCCGCCCGCTACATCATCCAGTGTTATAAGTAGATGATGTATGGTGATCGTAGCATAAAGGTTTTTAAATTTATCCAGGGCAGCTACAGATTCTTTTGTGGTAATATGTTCCATAATAATTTTAAGATCAGGAAAAGCAGCGGCCAGTTTCTCATAAATAGAGACAAATTCAGCTTCTCTGTCCATCACAAAACCATTGGTTTCACCGTGAACACAGAGAGGAATGTTAAGTTCGGACATTGCTTCGAGTGCCGGACGTAATTCCTCTACATCAAATCCGCTTACTCCGCCTTCTGAATTGGTGGTGATCCCTGCCGGATAAAGCTTGATCGCAGTAATGTCATCTCTCACTGATTCTAAAAACTTTTTATCATAAGTGGGTTTGAAAAAAAGTGTCATATAGGGTTTGAAATCTTCATTATCAATGACATCCATTATTCGTTGTTTATAGGCAAGGACATCTTCTTTGCTACTTATCGGGGGTACAAGATTTGGCATGATGACCGCACCTGAAAAAGTATGTGCAGAGCTTTTAGCAATATTTTCTAACATCTCTCCATCTCTTAGGTGGAGGTGCATATCGAGTGGGGCATTAAGAACCACTTGAGTTGTTGATCGCATCAAAATCCTTTAAAATATAATATTGTGAATGATCCATATCTTTAGGTACGAACCAATAAATGACTTTCATTTTGCCACAAAAATCATTAAGTTTTAGTGAAGTAGCGAGTTTTGGAGGGGTAAAAGTCACTACAGGGTAATCAATACCACCGTCAAAAAGCTGATTGCAGCGTAAAATACGTAAAGTACTGGCTGCTAAAGCTTTATGTGGTGCATTAAATTCAAACTGCCACTTGGCATACTCAGAACAGGTAGGGTAATAACGGCAGTTTGCAGGTAGCATTTTAGAAATGTATTGGTAGCCTTTGATAGGTGCTATAAATAGATTTTTCATTAGAAGGGTAAATTCTCTTTGTAAATAGTAATAACAAGTATATACTCTTTTTCTACACGGTAAAGAATAGTATATCTCTGATGAACTAATTTACGTATATTTTTTCCAAATTCTTCAGCTGGTCTGCCTAGTTTTGGATAAGAAATCAGATATGTATTTATATGTTTTTTTAAGTTAACAATGTACTTAATTGTTAACTCTTTTGATTTAGTTTCAGTAACTATAAAATCAGAAATTTCATTGAGTCTTTGATGAAATTTTGGAGTAAATTTAATTTTCATATTTTGCTAAGACTTTATCAAATACTTCATCTATATCCATAAGATCAGCATGTTCAGCTTGTATTAAAGCTTCTTGAACATCTTTTTTTATTTGTGCATGAGTACGGTTATACTCATCCATAGAAAGCATAATAACAGATTTGTCATTTTTAGTGGTAATAATTATCTCTTCATTATTATCACAAACATTATCTATAATAGTTTTTAAATTGTTTCTTGCGTGTGAGTAATTGATAGCTTGCATTGAAAATCCTTTTGTACAATATATTGACAATTCTATCTGAAAGAGAGTTAGATGTCAATGTAAATTTATGTGTAAAAATAGAGGTTCCAGTAATTACTTGATTTTCCCATTTTGTATCACATAAGAATCTGACATATTTACAGAGTGATAAATTGTTGTTCCGTATTTTTTAGAATAGTATTGTAACAACAATCTTTGCAGTGTAGGCTCTGTGGAGGGGGCGAACCAGCCGTTATTGCTTAAGACTATCATATTTTTAGGTCTACCCTCATAAAGTTTTTCTGCTGTGGCTTCAAAACAGATGGCATTCCGGTATGTTATTCCGTCTATGGTGTAGTCTGTCACATGAGTATCGGCTTTATAATCTATTCCCCCGTCATAAAAGACTTTATTAATCCAGTGGCTTAAAAAGTCCGGCAGAGGATTGCTTTCTCCAAAAGGAACCAGTAACACTTTATTTGCAATAGTTATTTTTTTATTATTGAAAATATAGGCTGAATTATGTGGTGTCTTCCCATCCCAATATAGGCCACCTACAACAAGAGAAATACTTTTTGCTCTTTTTTTAAGTTTACGAATGATCTTTTTCTTGTAATTTAAAAAGATGGGGAAAACGGATTCGGGAAAGACAATAAGTGTTTTATTTTCATCTATAGATTTGTCGATGATCTTAAAAATTTCATCAAACTGTTTTGTATGTAATTTTTTGTTCCATTTCTCTTCCACCGGAGTATGCAGGGTCACCAGTTTCAGTGTATCAGGTGTTTTACCTGTAGCTAATGTTGTGGGTTGGTAGGCTAAAAGTATAAGAAAAAGATAGAACAACTGTTTTTTCCAAAGAGAGAGAACGATGGCTGCCAAAACAATGGCAAATTGCCACTTTTCAATGCCCAGGTAACTGTTGACAAACATCAGTTCAGGTTTGAACCAGTCGAAGCCAAAAGGGTGGAGATAGCTTAATACCAAAAGTCCTAGAGCCTTTAGTATTAAAGTGAGAAGTGAGGAGTGAGGTATGAGAAGTGAAGTGATCTTTTCACTGATCCATGCAAGTGACCAAAAAAGTATTCCATATGAAAAAGATATGATTAGTAATCCAATGGGAATTGCCCAAAGCATTTGGTAGTGTCCAAAACTTACAATGATCCACCAAAACCAAAAAAATCCTATGAAAAATCCGGAAAAGAACCATGTTTTTTTCTCTTCCTGTAAAAGCAGATAGAGTGCAGTAAGTCCAAAAATTGTATGCAGAAGAGGGTAAGAGTGATCCCAATATTCCATATAGATGAAAAGAGATCCCAAAAGTGCAATGAAAAAGCCTCTTGTTAGTACTAAAGTGTTAATATGTCGTCTAATTTTATTCAAAGGATTCCTTATGGACGCTAACGGACTGGCTTCACTTGCCCCACTGATTATTTTATTCGCGATTTTTTATTTTTTAATTATTAGACCGCAGCAAAAACAGCAAAAAGCACACCAGGAAATGCTCTCGTCACTTGAAAAAGGTGATAAGATCATTACTAGCGGTGGACTGATCGCTGTTATTGTTAAACCTGAAGAAGATTTTATCAAAATCAAATTAAATGATGACACGATTGTAAAGCTGGATAAATCATTTGTTGCAAAAAAGGTTGAACCGGGTAATGAAAACGCTTAATTATAGAATTATACTTTTTGCGTTTGCACTTATTTTTGGAATAGTTTTCTCTATTCCCTCTATTACGCAAAGTGAAAGTGGCAAAAAGATCACTCTTGGGCTAGACCTTCAGGGTGGATTACATATGTTGCTTGGGATCAAAAGTGAAATAGCCATTGAATCCCGTACCAAATCCATGGCTGCAACTGTCAAATATATTTTTGATGATGAAGAGATTATTTTTGATGATCTGCGTATGGTTGACGGTAAGCAGATCACCTTTGAATTGCTGGATCAAGATGATGTAGCAAAATCAAAAGAGTTACTCAAAAAAGAGATAGAAGGTACTGTCCTGTCTGCAAACGGATTAAAATTCACACTTGAAATGACAGCAGAAGAGCTTGCACGTACTAAAGCAAATGCTATTTCCCAAGCTGTAGATACTATAAGAAACAGACTCAATGAGTTTGGTCTTGCAGAACCAACGGTAGCAAAACAGGGTGAAGACAAGATCCTTGTGGAAGTCCCCGGTATCAAAACACAGGAAGATGAACAGCGTATTCGTGAATTGATTGCACGGGCAGCACACTTGCAGCTTATGGCTGTAGATGAAGACAGAGCTGCAAGGGTCATGACAATGAATGTGAATGAAGCTAAGAGTTATGGTGATGTGATCCTGCCGGATGTAGCAACACCTGAGAGATATCTTCTTCGTCAGATCCCTGTGCTTGACGGTTCTATGTTGACAGATGCAAAAGTTGGTTTCGATAAAAATAATCAACCGGTCATCAACTTCTCCCTCAATGGACAGGGTGCAAAAATATTTGGTGACTTTACTGCAAAATCCGTAGGTAAACGAATGGCTGTTGTATTGGATAACAAGGTGTATTCTGCACCAAATATCCGTGAACGTATTGGTGGCGGACATGTACAGATCTCCGGTAGTTTTACTTTGGAAGAAGCTGCTGACCTTGCGATTGCACTTCGTTCAGGTGCATTGCTTGCTCCTGTATATGTAATGGAAAAACGTTCAGTTGGACCAAGTTTGGGAGCAGACAGTATTAAATCAAGTTCTATGGCACTTGCCCTAGGCTTCTTTTTGGTTGTTGTATTTATGATTGTTTATTATGGGACAGCAGGTGTGATCGCGGATGTTGCGCTTATCGGTAACCTTTTCCTTATTTTGGCGATCATGTCACTCTTTGGTGCGACATTGACATTGCCGGGTATGGCAGGTATCGTTTTGACGGTCGGTATGGCAGTGGATGCCAATGTTATTATTACTGAGCGTATTCGTGAACTGCTTCATGAAGGCAAGTCTGTGGCGAAGTCCATAGAAGATGGATACGACAATGCCTTTACAGCGATTTTGGATGCCAATGTCACTACTCTAATAGCAGCAGTGGTACTGTATGTTTACGGTACAGGAGCTATTAAAGGTTTTGCACTTACGATGAGTATCGGTATTTTGGCATCAATGCTCACAGCGATTGTTGGAACACATGGTATTTACCAGTGGTTGTTGCCAAAGATCGATAAGAAAAAACGGGGATTCTGGTTTGGAATTAAAGAAGAGGGAGCAAAATAATGGAAGTATTCAAGTATAAAAAACCTCTCTCTCTTATGAGTCAGAGTAAGCGATTTGGTATTCTCTCCTTAACTGTTTTGGTCATTGCTTTGGCTTTGATCTTAACAAAAGGGTTTAATTATGGTATTGACTTTGCAGGTGGTACACTTGTACAGGTACAGTATGAAGGTAAAGCACCTATTAAAGAGATCAGAGATTCAATCTCTAAAGATGAACATTATGAAAGTGCTTCAGTAACCTATTTTGGTTCTGATGAAGAGGTGGTTATCCGTACTAAAACCTCTTCTCAGGCTTTGGGTGAAGATGTAGGTGATAAAATGCGTGCACTTCTGAAAGATACCGGTAAGTTTGAAATAAGAAGAGTAGATATGGTAGGGGCAAAAGTTGGTTCTGAGCTTCGTGAAAAGGGACTGATGTCCCTGCTTCTTGCGATCATGGGTATTCTGATCTATGTCTCTTTCAGATTTGAGTGGCGTTTTGCCGTTGCTTCGGTCATGGCGCTTGTACATGATGTGACTATTGCCATGGGTGCGGTAGTACTCTTTAATATTGAAGTCAATCTTGATACACTGGCGGCACTCTTGACCATTCTTGGATATTCTCTGAACGATACAATTATTGTTTTTGACCGTATTCGTGAGGGAATAAGAACGATCAAAAATCCTGATCTTGGAGAGATCATCGATGAATCTGTTACAAGAACACTTTCACGAACAACATTAACCTCTTTAACTACATTCTTTGTTGTCTTTACTTTATGGATGTTTGGCGGAGAGATCATTCACGGATTTGGATTTACATTGTTGGTAGGTATTATTGTAGGTACTTACTCCTCTATTTTTGTGGCATCTCCTATTTTGATGTGGCTTGGTTTCTCCGTTTCGGGCTTTAGAGAAAAAGAAGCATCAAAACTCAAACGAGAGAAAGAAAAAGAGAAAATGCGTGCAATGTATGAAAACGGAACCATATAATTACGGTATAATAATTTAATATTTAACTAAAGGAAGATCACTATGCAGTGGGGAAAAGTTTTTTATATATTTTTTGCATTAATGTCTCTTACGACATCAGCAGCATTTTTGTACGAAAATTCATTGGTTGCACTTTTTATTGCAGGATCTGTTAATGTAGTTTCTACTATTTTAAAGATCGGTGTGAGAAATTTGCTCTCAGCAGAACTCTTAGCAGGTTCTTTAGTGGCAGATCTTCACCTTATCCCTGCGTTTTTTGCAATGAAATTTTATAATAATGATACTATAGCCGTAGGTTTAGTCATTGGTGCAGTGATCGCCAATGTATATACAATCATAGTGTCAATGATAGAGAGCGCAAAAGAAAAAGTTGACTTTTAAGAGGCAGGAACAGGAATTTTAATTTCTGTTCCTTTTAAAACTTTAGGTATTAAATAAAGCATCTCCTTGAATTATAAGGGAAAAAATTGAAAAAAATCTTACTGGCAATAGTACTATCGACTTACATATATGCACTACCTTCAAGCATTAACACCATTATAAAAAAATCCGGTATTCCTAAAAAAGATATCAGTATTTATATTAAGGAAGTAGGGAATAGCGGACGTGAACTGGCATCTCTCAACGCAAAGACAACACGTACTCCTGCATCAGTAATAAAAGTAATGAGTACCTATGCAGCAGTATTGAAACTGGGTTTTGATTACCGTTGGCCTACCCAATTCTATACAGCAGGTAGAGTCAAGAATGGTGTACTGAACGGTGATCTTGTTGTCAAAGGTTTTGGAGATCCAACACTTTCCTCCAAAGACCTTGCAGATATTGTAGCAAATATAAAAGTCAAAGGTATTAGGAGTATCAAAGGTAATATTGTGATAGACAGAAGTTATTTTGCAGTAGGAACAAAAAACAATTCCGGCTTTGATAAACATACTTACAGTCCCTATAATGCTATGCCTGATGCAATGATGTTCAATGAACGTGTCAGTACCATTTGTGTTGCACCAAATAAAAATTCTGTCTATAAAAAAGTGGTAGATGGAAGTTATAAAATTAAAAATAATCTGCAACGTGTCAATAAACCATGTAGAGGCAGATACTCTTGGCCCGGGATCAAAATAAATAACAGTTCTGCTATTCCGGAAGTATGGTTGCAAGGTAAAATTTCAAAAAAATGCGGAAAAAGAAATATTTGCAAAGTGATTACTAAACCCTATAAAACATTTTACTATGCATTGAAAGATGCATTGAAAAAAGAAGGGGTAAGAGTATCAGGAAGTATGCGTTTACATAAAGTACCTTCTGCTGCACGTATTTTATTTACGCACTATTCCAGATCTTTGGAAAAGATCATTTCAAGAACAGCAAAAAAATCCAATAATCTCTATGCAAGACATCTTCTACTCTTTCTTGGTGCTAAAATGTACGGAGCTCCTGCAACGCTTTCAAAAGGAAGACAGGCAGTTGAATATATATTGAGAAGCAAAGGTGCACTAAGTGCAGGTACACTGAAAATAGACAATGGAAGTGGACTTTCACGTACAGCCAAACTCAATGCAAAACAGTTGGCAACTATGTATGATAATGCCTATAATCGTTATGGTAAAAGGTGGATGAAAACCCTCTCTATTGCTGGAGTGGACGGTACGATCAGAAGACGTTTCAGGGGTACAGTAGTACGCAACAGAGCTTGGATGAAAACCGGTACTTTGAACCGGGTAAAGAACATTGGCGGATATGTAAAAAGCAGGTCCGGCAGAATGTATACAGCGGTGATCCTTGTGAACACAAAAAAAGGTAGATGGAAAGCTGCACAACTTCAGAATAATATTATAAAGTGGTTGGTTACTTATAAGGGCAGAGGGACAAGGTCTGTATTAAAAGAGCCTCTTCAAAAAGAGATCCATACTTCTAAAGTAGAGAATGAAAAAAGTGTAAAAGCTGTTACTGTCAAGCCTATGGTGGTGAGTAAAATAGCTTCCGATACCTACTATATACAAACGGGTTCTTTCTCCCATGCGCCCACGAGCGAATATCTTTCTAAAATAACAAAGATGGGTATGCAATATACAACAGAAAACAATAAGAATTATAAAGTATTGGTTGGACCGTACTCTTCAGAAACAGATGCCAGAAAGTCCCTTGCAAAAGTGCGAAAAAGTATTAGTAAAAATGCTTTTTTAGTTTCTAGAGCAGAGACTGCAGAAAAGGGAACTATCACACTTTATTGATCTTCTTCAACAATAAAGCTTTCTACACCAAATTTTTATCATTGTTTTACTCTGTAAACAAGTAGGCATTTGTACCATAAAAAAATTCTTATAAATGCCCTTCTGTCATTTTCCTGATAATAGTATCGTTTAATTAGAGTTGGAATACTCTATTTTATATTTTATAAAGGATTCTTATGAAGAAAAAACTCTTATTTTTATTGTTTATTTTTATTTTTGGAATGACAAATATTCAAGCTAAAATTGTAAATATAAAGTATCTTAAAAAATTGGAATCAGAGAGAACACAATCAAAACCTCTTATTAAAAAAGTGTTGGAACAGCATACTGCTGATCTTGATTCAATGTTAAAACGAAAAGTTATTCGTGTACTTGTAGTAAATTCCAAGGCATTTTATGGCATTGAAAAGGGTAAAAAAACAGGTATTTACAATGATGCTATTATGGCATTGGAAAAGCAGATCAATACAAACTATCCCCATGCCAATAAACATATCAAAACCAAACTTATACCAATTCCTGTGACAAGAGCAATGTTGATACCTGCTTTGAATGCTGGTTATGGTGATGTGGCTATTGCAGACAATACCATTACTAAAAGACGTGCAGATCAGATAGCTTTTTCTGATCCTTTTGCTTCCGGTATCAATGAAATTCTTGTGACGAATACTTCCCTAAAAGGGATCAACGCCTTTGAAGACCTTTCGGGAAAAGAGGTGTATGTCAAACCCTCTATGTCTTATATGGATTCTTTGCTTCAGGTGAGTGAAACACTGGTGCATAAGGGGCTTGATCCTATTGTTATCAGAGCATTGCCTGAAGCATTAGAGAGTGAAGATATTTTGGAACTTCTCAATGATGGGTTGATTGGTATAACGATCATGGATGACTATAAAGTAAAAATGTGGTCTACGGTGTATGAAAAATTGATCTTACATGAAGAGATAACATTTCGAGAAGATGCTGATGTTGCTGTAATGGTGAGAAAAAATAACCCGAAACTTTTGGCTGAACTTAATGCTTTTATTGAAACAAAACGTGTAGGGGATGCTTTTGCTAAAGTAGCAACAGAGAAGTATTTTGAGTCAAAACGCTATAAAAAATTAAACAGATCAGGCATTTCAAAAAAGAAGTTTCACTCTTTGCAAAAAACATTTCAAAAATATGCAGAGAAATATGAACTTGATCCACTTATGTTAATGGCACAGGCGTATCAGGAATCAAAACTTCATGAACGGGCACGAAGTCATGCAGGGGCAAGAGGTATTATGCAGTTGATGCCGGCGACTGCCAGAGAGATGAATGTAGGGAGTATCTTTAATACAGATGCAAATATACATGCCGGGGTTAAATACCATAAAAAATTACAGGATCACTATTTTAATGATGAAAATATTAATAAAGAAGATAGAAGCCTGTTTATTTTTGCAGGTTACAATGCCGGACCGAATCGTATTAACAGATTTAGAAAAATAGCAAAAGAGAGAGGCTTGGATCCCAATAAATGGTTTGGAAATGTAGAATTGATCGCTGCTGAAAAAATAGGTCGTGAGACAGTACACTATATCCAAAACATTTATAATTATTATGTAGTATATACAATGATGAACATACAAAATGAAGCGAAATTAAGAGCGAAGATCTCTCTTTTTTATAATGTGAAAGATAAAAAAAGTGTTGATCTGACCCAGAAAGAGAAAAAGATCAGAGAAGAGTTGGCAATGCTTATTGGGTATAAAGAAAAAGTAAATAATTAAATTTTTCTTAGAATTTATAGTTAAGCAGTACTCTTATATTGGAAATTTCAACATTTTCATTTTCTTTGGGTAATTCGGTTGCCCTGGAATAAATGTATTGAAGACGCAGAACAAAATCAGAGATATTTTTACCGATACCTACAGCATATGTTCTGTCAAATTCCATAGCATGATGTTGAATTTTAAAACCGTCATCCATAATAGCAAAAACTCTTTTACCAAAATAGGCAGCAGAACCAAAATGGTAGCCGTCATAATGTAAATGTAATTTCAGACCACTTGTCAGGTAGTGCTCTTCTGCATTTTTGCTAAAACTATTTCTATTTATTTCATCAATATTGATGTATTTTGTCACAGATGTGAGTTTGACTTTAATATCTTTGATATTCATTTTATAATTAAGTGTTAGGTCACTCTGATACACATTAAAATCATCATAATGAGTATAGTATTGTGTAAAATTCGTGTTGAAATTCTTTTTGAATTTATACGTAAGCCCTGCACCATATGCTTTTCCACCATCAGTGATAGCAATATTGTCATCTATTATATTGATGTGGTTCACATTGAATTCAAAATTATTTTGAAGGTCATAACTGTATCTTAAAAAGAGTTTGTCTGTCTTTAGATCTTCTTTTAGAGGAGGCTGTTTTGTATGTGTATCACCATGTTCATATGCAAAGCGATATTCGGAAAAGTCTATGTGTATATCTGCACCGATGCCGTAGATTTTACCATCTTCTTTTTGTACAGAATTTTCAAAATTTTTACTTTCTACATATGTGATTATACTTGAATGTACAGTCTGAGAAGTAGCCCATAGAGATATATTGAGTAGCAGTAGTAATAATATAAATTTCATGTTGTTTTTCCCTAAACAGAGATTCCGGATTCTGTAATATATTTGGGTGGATTATAACTAAAATTACTTATACGTATATATCAATAAAAAATATCTACTTTAGAAAGAGGGGGGTATATTCTTCTTCTAAATTTTGTTTATTATTCTTTGAGCCAAATATATTCAAATCTCTTGTTTTTTTAATTTTAACAGCAAGTAGGGTATAATCATCAATTAAAAATATAAAAAATAGGGCAATAATGAACTTTGAAACATACCCTTTTGAGAAATTGGCTCAACTTCTTGAAAATGTAGTACCCAACTCTGAATATGAAGCACTTTCTCTGACCATCGGTGAACCGCAATTTGCAACTCCCCGGTTTATTTTGGACGCATTGACCACCCATGCTCCTCTGTTAAATAAATATCCTAAAACAGCAGGTGAATCTCTGCTTCGGGAAGGTATGTTGACATACCTGAAAGAGCGCTTTGATCTGAAACTGGACAATACACAGATTATTCCTACTTTCGGAACAAGAGAGGTACTCTTTAATTTTCCACAGTTTTTGTTGCATGATGTGGAAGCGCCTGTGATGGTTTTCCCCAATCCTTTTTATCAAATCTATGAAGGTGCAGCAAAAGCTTGCAGAGCTGAAGTGATCTATCTGAATTTGAATGCTTCCAATGATTTTCAGCCTGAAGTAGATGAAAAAGCCTTGGCAAAAGCAGATTTTGTCATTTTGAATTCGCCTAATAATCCTACCTCTTCAGTAATGCAGATGAATGACTTAAAAAAATGGGTAGAGTTGGCACTTAAATATGATTTTGTTTTGATGAATGATGAGTGTTATGCAGACCTGTACCTTAATGAACCACTGCCTTCATTGTTGAATGCCAGTATTGAAGCAGGAAATACGGATTTTAAAAATATATTGGTCATTAATTCTATTTCAAAACGTTCTTCTGCACCTGGACTGCGTTCAGGTTTCATAGCAGGTGATGCAGAGATACTCAAAGAGTACATGATATACAGAACGTATGTAGGCTGTGCCTCCCCATTACCTTTACAGGAAGCTGCAGCAGTTGCCTGGGCAGATCAGGAACATGTGGCTCTCTTTAGAGAAAAGTATAAAAAGAACTTTGAAGTAGCGAAAGAGGTATTGGGAATCGATGCACCGGAAGCTACTTTTTATATTTGGCTGAAAGTGGATGATGAGATAGCCTTCACAAGCAGACTTTATAAAGAGTATAATTTAAAAGTGATCCCCGGCTCATTTTTGGGACGCAAAGGTGAGGGGAAAGGGTATGTGAGACTGGCGTTGGTATATGAGGCAGACAAAACCAGAGAAGCTTTGCAGCGTATTGCTGAAATGATCGCGTAGGGTGGATTTATCCACCGAAAATTTATGAGGAAAAGAGGACATAATAGAATGGAAATGCCAGAAATACATGTAGAAGAGTTAAAGAAAGACCCGGAGTTTTTAGCAAATATTAAACGACTGGAAGAGGAGTGTAAAGCAGAAGAGAGTATTGCCAAAGGATATCAGCTTTTAGACGCACAGCTTGTGATAGAAGCATCAGAAGATGATATTAATGAAATTTTTACTTACATTGTAAATACGGCATTCGATAAGTTGGCAGAATATCTCTCTACCCATAAGTCATTTGATGTAGTAAATAATATTGAAGAGCGGGCGATTGCCAGAGCCATTTATGAACATGCGATCCAGCGTTACTCTGAAAATGATCAAAAAGCTGCAAAAGAGATGTTTCTTGTCTTATATCATACGATCACTCACCCATCGATCAAAGAAGCGATGATGATACATGCCTGCATTGTAATGGCGGGTATTGTTTTTGATGAATTTATTGATAAGATGGTTGATGTTGAAAATCTTGATGAGTCAGATCCTTTGGCATTTTTTATTCAAACATTTACACAGCCAAATGACATGATCCTGGCAATGTATTCAAATTATGTGAAGCAGGGTGAAGAGGAACTTAAAGTACTTGAAGCAGAT
>Ga0256827_10002171_pt1 | contig 12662 bp, 11 predicted proteins | sample CV84metaG_FD_185977 | JGI IMG/M metagenome (GOLD analysis project Ga0256827, IMG submission 185977) | Hydrothermal vent microbial communities from East Pacific Rise, Pacific Ocean - CV84 | ecosystem: Environmental > Aquatic > Marine > Hydrothermal vents | place: Pacific Ocean: East Pacific Rise... | reverse complement strand
ATCATTCCCCCACCAATACCAAAAAATCCCGACAGTGTCCCTACTGATATACCAACTAATATTAAAATAACTTCCATCCCTACATCCTCTTAAATTATAAATTGAAGCTGAAATTATACCATACTATAGAAAGGATAATATAGCTGTTTTGTTTTATAAAAGTAAAATTAATTTTTAATTTTAATTTTGTGTATTTTTATTTGAATTTGTTTAAATTATAAAATTAATAAGGTTTTTTATTAGATTTAAATATCTAGTTTGCTAGAATTATGAATATAAACTCAAAAAACTACAAGAAAAGGATTGCCATGACCAACACAATTGAGCTAATTGAAAAGGAACTTCCTAATTATAATGGATTAACTAAATCAGAAAAAGATTTTGGACTACAACATTTAAATGAATGGATACCTGAAAATGGGTATTTAGACACACTTATTGACAAATTTTCTGAAAAATCATTAGATATTACACCATTCTTAGAAAAAATTGGGCTAAATCAACAATAAGATATTCTTTTTTATCATTAATAAACAAAAAAGAATTATTACAAACAAAAAACATTAAGTTTTTTTTCTTTATGAATAAAATCACTTAAATAAACAAAAAGATTTTGTTAACAGCTATAATAAGCTATCATCATCGATTTTTTTTGCTATTTCAATACGAGGGAGTTGAAGTAGCAAAGGTTGTTTATCCTCTTTTAACCATTTTAAAACCTCTACAATTTTATTTTCACCCATAGCTGTACAACCAGCCGTTCCTTTACCATTACCACTTCTTATATGCATAAAAATACATGAACCTGCCATTTTTACCTGCTCTGAATTATGATTTACTATAATTCCATACTTATATAACTTATTCTTTAGCTTCATATGCTCAAAACTATTATAATCTTTTACCACCTTGGTACTATCTATAACTCTATTATAGTAGATTGAATTACTGTCATCTACACAGTGGTCACTTCGTTTATATACCTCATATGGAAAATCTATCTTAAAACTACTATAGCCAAAAGCATTTCCCAAATGAAAAAGACCAGCAGGTGCTTTACCATCTCCCTCTTTTTTAATATATTTTGCATCCTTTGGTATAGTATGCAGACCAATACCCCACCCAAGACCATTTCTACCTAAAATAATAGAGATAGGTTTACCAACTTTTTTCCAACTACTATCATTACGCTCAAACCTTTGCAACACTCCCTCTCTATCATTCCAACCTTTAGTAACTACCTTTAAAAGCTGTTTTGTCTCTTTTGGGATAACAATCATCTCCCTTTGCTCTTCTACTATCTCTGTTTTATCCGTTTTTACTAGTGGAGTAGCTTGACAAGCTGTAAGTAGAGCCAATGCCAAAGTTACTGTTGTTACTCTTTTTTTCATAATGTGATATAATCCTATCTTTATTTATTTACGAGGAAAAATCATGGAAAATATAGGCATAATCTCTATCCTTATCCCACTCTTCATCATCGTTATGGCAATTATAACAAAAGATGTCGTAGTCTCTTTAATATCAGGTATCTTTTTAGGAGAGTTAGTAGTTCATCATTTTAATCCATTTGAGGCAGTTATTGCTCTACTTGATGGATTTGTAGGACTATTTGCAGAAAGTTGGATTACAAAAACAGTACTTTTTGCTCTTTTAGTTGGAGCTATTATTAAGCTTATCTCAAACTCTGGTGGTGTTGATGGATTTATAAACTATCTATCAGAGAAACAGAAAAAAATTGATTCCCCAAAAGGAGCATTGCTCTTGGCATACTTTTTAGGTGTTGTCATCTTTATAGAATCCTCCATCACCTCCCTAGTGGCAGGTACAGTAGCTAGACCTCTATGTGATAAAAATGGTGTAAGCAGAGCAAAACTAGCCTTTGTCTGTGACTCCACCTCTGCCCCTATCTGCTCACTGATACCATTTAATGCTTGGGGTGCTTTGCTTTTAGGACTTGTAGCAACTGCTATAGATACCAATGTTATTACAGGAGAAGCTCTACCTCTTTTAGTAGAGTCAATAGCCTTTAATTTCTACTCTCTTATAATAGTTGTTTTTGTCCTTTTAGTAATTCTTTTTGATATCAATATTGGTCCTATGCGTAACTCTAAACCTCATCCAATAGAGACAAGAGAGTATAATAACTCAACAAAGCATAAATCACCTCTTCTAATGATACTCCCTCTAATCGTGCTTATAGTCACAGTCCCTATAGCTCTCTACTACACAGGTGATGGAGATATTCTAAAAGGTTCAGGCTCTACCTCTGTATTTTATGCTGTTATTAGTAGTCTACTCTTTATCTATCTCTACTATATTATCGGTGGACATCTAAAGCACAAAGAGTATTTTGATTCTCTCTATGAGGGTATATCAGACATGATACCTATAGTACTTATTTTGCTACTAGCCTTTCTAATTGGAGATGTAATCAAAGAGCTAGGAACTGCTAAATATTTAGCATCTATTATGCAGGGGAATATCCAACCTTTTCTACTACCATTTTTAATCTTTTTAGTAGCCTCTTTAACCTCATTCTCCACAGGTACAAGCTGGGGAACATTCTCTATTATGATGCCTATCTCTTTGGCTCTATCTGCCTCATTTCATATCCCAATCCCACTTATGATAGGAGCAGTGGTCTCGGGTGGAATCTTTGGAGACCATGTATCGCCTATCTCAGATACCACCATTATCTCCTCAATGGCTAGTGGGTGTGACCACATAGAACACGTTCGTACACAGATGCCCTATGCTCTTATAGGTGCGACTCTAGCATCTATTCTATATCTTATAGTCGGTTGGATTGTAGTTTAATGAGTAGCTGTTCAAAAGTCATTGTAATAGGAGCAGGTGCTAGTGGAATGATGGCTTCCATTATAGCCTCAAGACAAGGAGTAGAGGTTACTCTACTAGAAAAACTTCCCAAAATAGGAGCAAAACTAAAAGCAACGGGTGGAGGACGATGTAATCTAAGCAATACTCTATCAAACGAAGAGTTTATGGCAAGTTTCGGGCGAGAGGGAAGATTTATGACCACAGCACTAGAGCAGTTTGACTCCAAAGCTCTACAGGAGTTTTTCAAAGAGATAGGAGTAGAGACCCACGCACCTGATGGGTTTCGTATTTTCCCTATTGGTCATAGCTCCTCGACTATTATAGATGCTCTACAAAAAGAGATGGAGAGATTAGGGGTTAAAGTTCTCTGCTCTAAAAAAGTAACAAAACTTCTACATAAAAACAACGAGATAATAGGAGTAACCACGGAATCAGAGGCTTCAGCCCCGAACAGTATTTATGCAAACAAAGTAGTCATAGCCACAGGAGGAATGGGATACCCAACCTTAGGAGCAGAGGGCGACGGCTACACCCTAGCCCAATCAGTAGGACACAAAATAACCCAAATCCACCCTGCCATGATGCCCCTAAAGACAAAAGAGGATTGGGTAGCAAACTGTAGAGCAGACACCATAGCAAAAGTAGAGATTAGAGTAGATATCAAAAAATACAAAAAACTTCATGCCATTGGAGATTTAATCTTTACCAAAAATGGTATCAGAGGACCTGTAGTCCTAGATTTCTCACGAGAGATAACTCCACTTTTAGCAAAATTTGATAAAGTACCTTTGATTATGAACCTAACAAAAGGGATGAACGAAGAGCAGATTAGAGTGCATTTTAAAAATGAGTTAGCAAAAAATCAAAATCATAAAGTTCTCTCACTACTAGAAACTATACTACCCACATCAGTAGCCAAAGAGATAGCCAACCTAGCAAACGCCTTAACAGATTTAACACTATCAAAGCTACCACCACAAAGCAGAGACAAGCTTATCAAACTACTAGCATGGACTCCTTTAACAGTAAATGGTCATGATGGCTTTAAAATGGCAATGATAACAAGAGGTGGCATCTCACTAAAAGAGATAGAGCCTAAAACGATGCAAAGCAAAAAGATAAAAGGACTCTATTTTTGTGGAGAGGTAATAAACCTAGATGGACCATGTGGAGGATATAATCTACAATGGTCGTTTGCTAGTGGATATTTGGTGGGGATGGATGTTTAGATTATATTTATAGATTATTTTTTTCCTAATAATCTACACACAAAAAGAATCTATCATCTTTTAAACAAAGTTGAATATTTACATCTATTTAACATAAAATAATATAATTTGTGCTACACTTTTTTATAGACTTATTTTAAATTAAAAAGGAAATTATTATGAAAAAACTATACAAATTCTCATTAATTGTAATATCTACTCTACTAATAGGTTGTGGTGGTGGTTCAGACTCATCTACGAATAAACCAGTAGATAATACACCTACAAACAATACACCATCAGAAGAAAATGAAACTACAGATGATAATAAGAGTGTCATCAATAATCCTCCACTAGCTAATCAAGAGCAAAGTAGTATTGATTTTAAAGTAGGAGTTGATTTAGCATCATGTCAAAAACAATTAGCATTAGATAGCTATATATATGTATCAACAAGAGGAGATGATTCATCAGGAGATGGTTCTTTGAATAATCCATACAAAACAGTATATCATGCCGTTACAAAAGCAAAAAGTGGAGAGACAGTCATGATACGAAAAGGAACATATGTAGAGTCTAATGAGATACGAATTAGAGTTCCAAATATAACAATAACCTCATATCCAAATGAGTGGGCTATTATTGATAGAAGCTCATCTGGTGGAGTAGATGATTGGGATAGTGGTATATATTTAGATGTAGACTCTGATGGTTCTACTATCAAATGTTTAGAGGTTAAAGGTGGATTTTATGCTCTCTCTACAGAGACAAAATGGGACTGGACAGACGAGGATAAGATGGGTGCTACTCATATAACTGTTCAAAATGTAAAACTTCATGATAGTTATGCAGATGGAGTCAAGATAAAACCAAACTGTGATGACTTTAATATAAGTTATAGTGAAATTTATAACTCAGGTATAGGTCAAACAGTAGGAGACTGTAATGCAGAGGGAATAGATAATGTAAATGCAGATAGAACCATAGCTTCAAATCTATATATTCATAACACCTGCTCAACAGGTATATATTTTAAAGGTGGAGCAACCAATAGTGAAATCAAATACTCTCTTATTGAACATACAGGTGAATCTGGTATTCTTCTCGGTTTTGATACCTCTCCTGAATATTTTGATAAAATTACAAATCCAAATATGTATGAAGCTATAAACTGTAAAGCACATCATAACTTAATAAAAGATACAAAATGGGCAGGTATCGGACTATATGCTAGTAAAAATTCAGAAATCTACAACAATACAATCATAAATAGTGCTTCTATATACTACTCTCCAATATATTTTGGACTTAGCTATCAAGATTGGGATGACAAAGCTCTAAGACCTGCAAATATTACACCATCTGTTCACCACAATATTATCTATCAAAAAGATATCAACAATAAAAATGCAATCTATATTCGACATAGTGATGAGTTGGGTGGATTAAATGCTTTAGAGGGTAAATTGGATATTGACTATAACTGTTACTTTAGTCATAACAACCCCAATAATATACAATTTGAAGACATTCGTAGTGAATGGAATGGAGATTTCGGTGATTGGCAACAGCATATTGATGGAGATTTTCACTCAATAGTTACCAATCCAAAACTTGACAATGAGAATATATCAAGTGGAGAGTGTAAAAGTATGGGATATAGGATAAAAAATATATAACCTATAACAATCTCTCTATAGCATCATAAGCTACATCTATCATCCTATCTATCTCCTCATAAGTGATAATATAGGGTGGCATAAAATAGATAATATGTGCCAAAGGTCTAAGAAGTACGCCATTGTCTAAGCCATACTGATAAACCTTTAGACCTATTCTCTCCTTTGGAGTATAACCCTGTAGCTCAATAGCAGATATCATACCTGTTTGGCGTACCTCTTTGACATTTGAGAGCTTTTTAAATCTCTCTAATTTTCCCAAAATATATGCTGATTTTTCTCTATTCTCTCCAATCACATCAGAGGCTTCAAAAAGCTCTAATGTAGCCAAAGCAGCACTACAAGCAAGAGGATTTCCTGTGTAACTATGAGAGTGTAAAAAGGCTTTATACTCGCCATAGTCACAATAGAAAGCATTATATATCTCATCCGTTGTCATCACTACAGCCAAAGGAAGATAACCTCCTGTAAGACCCTTTGAGAGTGTCATAAAATCAGGAGTAATATCTGCTTGTTCACAAGCAAACATTGTCCCTGTTCGTCCGAAACCTGTCATAATCTCATCGGCTATTAGATGTACTCCATGTTTGCTACAAATAGCCTTTGCAAGTTTAATATATAGAGGGTGGTACATATGCATATTTCCTGCACCTTGAACCAAAGGCTCTATAATAAATGCTGAAATTTCACTACCTCTCTCTTTCAATATTTTTTCTAACTCTTCAATAGCCTCTTTTGCACTCTCTTCACTTTGGTCAATAGGTACGGGTGTCTGAATACAAGAGATAAGAAGTGGTGCATATGTCTCCTTATAAAGTTCAACATCACCCACACTCAAAGCACCAATAGTCTCACCATGATAAGAGTTAGATAGTGACAAGAATAGAGGTCTCTGCTCTCCTCTATTTTTATGATAATGGAAACTCATCTTAAGTGCTACTTCTACGGCACTTGAACCATTGTCAGCAAAGAATACTTTTTCCAATCCATTAGGTGTCAACTTTACAAGTCTGTCAGCTAAGTTGACAGCTGGTTGATGGGTAAAACCTGCCAATAAAACATGCTCTAAACTATCTAGTTGCTCTTTTACTCTTGAAGATATATGTTTATTTACATGACCAAAAATATTTACCCACCATGAGCTAATAGCATCAATATATCTCTTATCTTCAAAATCATAAAGATAGACACCCTCACCTCTTTTTATTGGGATAAGAGGTAAAGTCTCATGGTCTTTCATCTGTGTACATGGATGCCATATATGTTTTAAATCCTCTGCTACTAATTCTCTATTATTCTGATTAAATACTCCATCCATTCGTTTTTCCTCTTTTTTTAGCTAAATATACTACCATTATTATAGTTTTTTCATTAATAATTAATCACAACTAGACTAAAATTGTGGAAATTTTTAATTAAGGTAATATTAACATGATTTCATGGATGCAAAAACATAATAAATTTCTTCTTGTTACCATATGGATAGCCACTATCTCCTTCATTTTTTCAGGAGCTACAACAGGTTTTTCATTTGGTATGAAGAGTAGCAGTTTAGGGAAGGTTGGGACTGTTCAACTTGATAGAGATAAATTTCAAATGGAATATAGCAACCTATACTCACGATACAATCAGATGTTTCAAGGTAAGTTTGATAGAGAACAAGCAGAGAAGATGGGTCTTCAACAACAAGTTTTAAATAATATGGCATCACAAGCCAAGATTCTAAATCTCGCCAAAGAGTTTGGTATTATTGTCTCTGATGAAGAAGTAGCTAGAGAGTTAACAAAAATACCTGCCTTTCAAAAAGATGGTAAATTCGAGCAGAGTATATATAAAAATTATATAAAAAACAACCGACTTACAACCAAAATTTTTGAGAATAACATTAGAGAAGATATGACCATAAAAAAGACATTTGCTCTACTAAATATAAAAGCATTAGATAATGAATTAAAAGCATTTACTACACCTTTTGAAATTGCAGATAAAATCAAATATATCTCTCTATCGGAAAATGATATAAATGTAACTGTTGATGAGAGTAAACTAAAAGCATTTTGGGAGATGAGAAAAGAGCAGTATAAAACTATCAAAAAGTATGTATTTGATGTAGTTTGGACTGAATCAAAAGATATAAATGTAACAGATACAGAGTTACAAGACCACTATGCTAAAAATGGTTTTAACTATACAGATGCAAAAAATGAAAGATTATCATTTGAGGATGCAAAGGCACAAGTTACTCATGATGTACAATTAGAGAAATCAAAGAGAGAGGCAAAGACTAAATTTATCGCATTTAAAAAAGGTCAAATCAAAAAAGATGAAACTATTACTTATGACGTAAATGATTTTAGAATCTCTCAAGATGTATGGAAAGAGATTTCAACAAAAGCAAAAGGGGATATACTCAAACCTAAAATAGTTAATAATAGATATGCAACATTAAAGGTAGTTGATATTAAAGAGCCAGTTACTAAGACTTTTGAAGAAGCTAAAAATAGCATAACCCCTGTTTACAAAAGTGACATTTTAAAAAATAAATTGGCTAAATTAGCAGAAAGTACGTTAACTAATATAGATAATAAAAAGGGAAAAATATCCGATTTTTTAACATTAAAGAATATTGAGGAACAGAATTTAGGACTAAATAAACAAGAAAGCTCAACATTCGCTTCAAAACTCTTTACTTCCGACCAAGAAAAAGATATCATATCTATAGGAAACAAGGTAATTGTCTATAAAATTGTTGAACAAAAAATAGTCACAATTGATAAGAATGAAACAGATGGGTTATATCAAAATGCAAACCGTATGAAAAGTGATGTATTTCAAACAAACCTAATGCATACATTAGACAATAAATATCCTACAGAATTTTATAAATAATAAACACTAAGGATAAACAATTGAGTACACCTATCTTAGCTATCGATATCGGCTCAACTAAAATATGTGCAATCATAGGACAATCCTCAGATGGGACTGTTGAGATTAGTGGTCATGGTATCTCTAAATCACAAGGTATTAAAAAAGGTACAATAACAAATATCGAACTTGCATCAAAAGCTATTAAAGAAGCTGTTGACAATGCAAAGAGAGTTTCGGGTATTAATATTACAACTGCCACTATTTCTATCTCTGGAGTATATGCAAAAAGTACAAACTCCACTGGCGTTGTAAATATTCCAAATAATGATATATCTATAAATGAGATAAATCGAGTTATGCAGACAGCACTATATAATGCTAATATCCCAAATGAGTTTGATATTCTTCATGTATTGCCATATAAATTTAAAATCGATGAACAAGATGGTATAGATGACCCATATGGGATGAATGCTAGTCGAATGGAGGTAGAAACTCATATTGTAATGACAGCAAAATCAAGTTTAGAAAATCTTAAAAAAGCTGTTAATGCAGCAGGAATAGAGATTGGAAAAGTTGTTCTATCAGGATATGCTTCAGCTATTGCTGTAACATCAAAAGATGATAAAGAGCGTGGAATTGCAGTTATTGATTTGGGTGGACAGACATCTAATCTTGTTATACACTCTGGAAATGCTATACAATACAATGATTTTTTAGCAGTTGGGTCAAACCATGTTACAAATGACTTATCTATAGCACTTCACACACCACTTGATACGGCTGAAGAGCTAAAAATAGCTTATGGTAGTCTACTACAACAAGTAAATGGACCAGAAAATGTAAATCTTCCTATTATAGGAGATGAGACAAAATATAATAAAGTATCACTTGATATAGTACATAATATTATATATAGTAGAATGGAAGAGGTACTAAGTATTTTATCTAAATCAATTGTATCAAGTGGATTAACAGACTATTTGGGTTCGGGTATAATGCTTACAGGTGGAATGACACATATTGAGGGTACAAGAGAGTTAGCACAAGCACTTATGCCAAATATGCCTATTCGTATTGGAAAGCCAAGAGCCCTTAATCGTATGGTTGAAGAGTTAAACTCTACAGAGTATGTAACAGCTGTTGGACTTTTACTTTATGAAGCTGGTGAGTATACACAATATGAATTAGACCGTACAAAAAAGATGCTACATTCAAAAGATTATGTTCCAAAAGAGTCAATAACAGATATTAACCTTATTAACAGAAATCCTAAACCAAAGATTGCAGTTTCACAACCATCATTTGAAGAGAAATCTACAAATGACCTATTTACTGACTTAACAAATGAGCCAGTAACTAACAACAATAACCCTGTTCAAACTTTTATGGACTGGGCAAAAAAAATATTTTAATTCCAATAGAAGGAGGAAGAAATGGAAGAGTTTAACATAACAGAATCTAGAGCAGGTGTTCACGGTGCTAAGATAAAAGCTATAGGTGTCGGTGGTGGTGGTGGAAACATGATTAACCACATGATAAATGAGGGGGTTGGAGGAATTGACCTTCTTGTAGCTAATACAGATGCACAAGCACTAGATGCTTCACTTGCACCATATAAGATGCAACTAGGAATGAATGCAACCAAAGGTTTGGGTGCAGGAATGAAACCAGAAGTTGGTCGAGAGGCAGCAGAAGAGAGCTATGATAGTATTAAAACTATGCTTACAGGTGCTGACTTAGTATTTATCTCTGCTGGTCTTGGAGGTGGAACAGGTACAGGTGCTGCACCTGTTATTGCAAAAGCGGCTAAAGAGGTTGGAGCATTAACAGTAGCTATTGTCACTAGTCCATTCGCTTTTGAAGGTAGAAAAAGAAAAAAACTAGCAAAAGCTGGTCTTGAAGAGCTTAAAAAAGAGACTGACTCTATTATTGTTGTTCCAAATGAGAGACTACTATCTATAGTAGAAAAAAATCTTGGAATGAGAGATAGCTTTAGGCTTGTAGATAATGTTCTAGCACAAGCAGTTGGTGGCATATCAAACGTAATTCTATCTCATGGAGCAAATGATATCAACCTTGACTTTGCAGATGTTAAAACAGTTATGAGTCATAGAGGATTAGCACTTATGGGTGTTGGAGAGAGTCAAGGAAACAGTGCTGCTTATGATGCAGCAAAAACAGCTATTGAATCTCCACTTCTCGATAATCTATCTATTGATGGTGCTATGGGTATCTTGGTACATTTCCATATTCACCCAGATTATCCACTAGCAGAAATTTCAGAAGCGATGGATATAGTTGAGGAGAATGCAGATGAGGATGCAAATATCATCTTTGGTACAACTACATCAGAAGATATTCCATTGGATAGTGTCAAGTTAACAATTATTGCAACAGGTTTTGAAGACCCGTCTGATGAACTAGAAGTAGCACCAACTCAAGAGAGTGCACCAACAGTAAATACAACAGAACTAAGAAGACCAGTTCAAGGAACACTTAGACGACCTGTTAACTCAGCAAAAGTTGTTGGTGGATATAACAATAGTGACGACTATTTAGACACACCTACATTTTTAAGAAAGCAGATGGACTAATCTCCATCTGATTATTTTATAAAATGACAAAAGTTATCCTCCTTCTTCTACTTTTGTCACCATACCTTATGAGTGATGGACATATTTTTGTCTATCATAGGTTTGATGACACACGATACCCAACAACCAACACATCTATAAAAGAGCTTAAAAAAGAGTTTAACTATTTCAAGAAGCACAACTATAAAGTTGTACCTCTAATAGATATAGTAGATAAAATAAAAGCAAAAGAGATAGTTCCCAACAACTGGGTAGCTCTCACCATTGATGATGGGTTTAAAACCTTTTACACCAATGGTTTACCTATATTCAAGCAATACAACTACCCATTCACCCTCTTTATTGCTGTAAAATATACTGAAAAAAAGTATAAAGATTATGTCTCATGGAAGCAATTAAAAGAGATTAAAAAATATGGAAATGTAGAGTTTCATACTTACGGTCACGGTCACTACGGACAGATGAGTGATGAAGCGATAAGAGCTGACATGGACAATGGATTAGAGCTTATGAAAAAAAATCTAAATATAGAACCAAAACTATTTGTCTATGCATATGGTGAGTATGACAACCGAGTAAAAAAAATTATAAACGAGTACAACTTCCAAGCAGTATTTAACCAAAATATTGGAGCAGTCCAAGGAGAGTGTTCAAATGAATACGATATAGACCGTTCTGCACTAGTAGGGAAAGCCCCATTCAACCTATACCTAAAATTCAAAGAACTTTGTGGTGCAAGTTTCCAACAACCTACCACATTTCCAAAAGATAAAATAGTTAAAACCATAGAAGTAACCCTAGAAGACAAAAGCATTAAATCAGCTGATATCTTCATCTCCAACAACGGTTGGACAAAGGTAAAAGTTCACAATGGTAAAATCTTATGGAATGCAAATAAAAAAGTTAAACGAAATCGTATCAAGATAGGTGTTAAAGTCAAAAGTAAAATTAAACTTATGGTTTTATCGAAATAGAACTCTCTTGACAAGTGTAAAATTATAATATATAATATTGAAAAACAAAAGGGGCAATATGCACACCTTGGCACAACTAGAAAAACAGCAAGTTGGACTGCGACTACACAACTATCTGATAGATGAGATAGATGAAATGACCAAACTTTTTTCCGTTAATCGAACCGATGTTATTGTTGAGGCGATTAAATCATATATTGCCCAACAAAAAGCAAATATGGTTTATGATGGTATAGAGAATGCCTGTAAAGAGTTACAGATGATAAGAGATGGTAAAAAAGATGTTTCCTCTTTGGGTACACTAGAAGATTTGATAGATGAACTTAAACATAGTTAAACTTGAACAGTTCACCAAAGATGTCAAGAAGCTCTACAAAAAATACAAACAACTCCCCCATGATTTAGAACAACTCGCAAAAGAGCTAAACCAAGACCCAAAATCAGGAATTGACCTCGGAGCAAACTGTTTTAAAATACGTCTAGCCAACAGCT
>Ga0256827_10002170_pt1 | contig 12662 bp, 8 predicted proteins | sample CV84metaG_FD_185977 | JGI IMG/M metagenome (GOLD analysis project Ga0256827, IMG submission 185977) | Hydrothermal vent microbial communities from East Pacific Rise, Pacific Ocean - CV84 | ecosystem: Environmental > Aquatic > Marine > Hydrothermal vents | place: Pacific Ocean: East Pacific Rise... | reverse complement strand
AAAAACCGACCAGAGTGGTTCGGCTGATGCTCTCTTTCAGCCAACTCCACGCCATAATTGCAACCAGTAGCGGTAGCATTGCGGTAATCATCCCTGCTTGTGATGCACTGGTGAGTTCAAGGGCTTTGGCCTCAAAGATAAAATAGAGGCACGGTTCACTGATCCCCATAATCAGCAGATATTTAATATCCTGACGTCGCCAGTTGATCTTGCGGAACGATGGGATAAAACCGATAAAAAGGAGGCTGGCGATAAACATCCGGCCAAAAATAACCTGCATCGGGTGATAACTGCTGAAGGCGAGCTTCAGTGCCACAAAGGAGCTGGCCCAGAGAAGCATCGCCAGAATCAGACTGAACGACGGGAGTAGATGGTGATGGTTTTTGGTCAAAAGGGACTCCGTCTCGGAGGAGAGCAACCGCGCCGCCGAGCAGGGGGAACAAGGGCTTCCAATCGGGACTTTTCAGTCTTCTGCATGGTTAAGGTCGTAGTGGAGCCAGACCGATTCACTATAGTTGGGAACCGAGTCATAGGTGAAAACCGCATAGTATTTTTCAACATCATCGGCACCGAACTTATCGGTGGTGAAATTATCCTGTCCGCCATAGAGTTTTTGTCCGTCATAGGGTGATTGCGGTGGGCGGAAGGCATTTTTAACCACTACGACACCACGAAAATCAGCATCGGTTGGGTTCTCCCAGGATAATTTTAAAACCTCACCATTTTGACTGATTGTCAAATTGTTGACCCCGGCGACGGGAAAACGCCTTTTCTCCAATATATTTAAAACCAGCTCCGGCGGGTGATTGTCATTCCCCCCCTCCCACTCGACCAGATTGTTTTTTACAATCCGGGTGGCAGAGGTAGCAACCACTGCAAAGTTCACTTTCTCCCCTGCTTGCCATGCTTTTTCCAACATATTGATGGAGTAGATATCGAGAGGGAGAGGGTAGGTATTTTTACGCCGTAGTTCCTGTGAACTGGCTTCACTGTCAATTCTCTGAATGACGTCACGATTTTTCAGTGCCGGGAAATCGGGGTCGGATATCGGTTCAATCATTTCAACATGAAAGCGAACATCTTTTGCTGAGACCTGGACCTGTTTTTGGGTCAGGTTCAAGTAAGCACTCTCGATAATGGTGTGGGAAAAATCGGGCAATTCTGTCAGTGAAAAATCAAAAAAACCATAGATCGGTTGGCCATCTTTTTCGAACCCACTCAATAGCTGTGTGGAGGGTTGAGATTTCTCTGAGACGCTCATGGTTTGAAGTGCCGTCAGTTTGTGTTGGGCCGTTGGTTGCGTGTAGACAATTTCCAGGTGGGGGCGAAATTCCAGACCATAGCCGAATGGGCCGTAACCGATATCCCATTGCATCATCTGCGAATCGCGCCAGGGGAGCAGTGACGATGGCCCTTCGAGGAGAAAGCTGACCTTCTTTCCCTGACCGAGCTGCTGACCAAAACAGGCACATTCCTGATGGGAAAAGGTGAAGTTTCGCCAGATCCCCTGGGTCAGATGTTGGGATTTTGTCGGTCGTCCCACGGTGGTAACTCTGGGGACCGATTTTACTGCGTTGAAATCGTAAAGATCGACATCATTGTTGATTTCAACCAGCGAGACATTCCACTCACCATATTTCTCAATGGTTGCCGAGACCCGATTGATCGGGTAAAGATTCAGCCGCACCGACTGGATGACGGCATCCTCCGGCATGGTCTCCAGTGGGAAAGTGATCAGAGCAATACACTCCCCTTTGGTGGTATCAATTCCGGTAAACAGGGAGTTGCGGCCAAAATGGGATTTATTATTTTTGATTTTCTCACCCAGGTAACCAGTTTCTGCCGCAATCGGGTAGAGGGTTTTATTCATTTCATCCCGATCCGGTGCGGTCATCACCCTGATATAGGGGGCAAAAGGTGATTTAAGGCCGGTACTGCGGTCTACGGCACGAATCCGGTAGTAATAGAGCTGTGAGCTCTCCAGACAGCCATCGGTGTGGGAGAGTGATTTGGTAATTGCCAGGAGGTTGCCCCGGTTACAGGACGCCTTATATTTGGTACTGCGGTAGAGCTCGAAATAAGTTTCCTCTTTTTGTGCCGGGTATTCCCAGCTGAGACTGATTTCATTGGCTTCAACGTTGTTTAGCTGGAAGGAATCCGGGCGGCTCAGCGGGTTGTCCTCCGCATAGTTCGGTACCTCTTTGAGAGCCGCAAGGAGAGCCGGAATATGTTCGTTGATATGTTCGGTCATGGTATTGAGATAATCAGAGATATTCTGGGTTCCGACCTCTACAACGGTACCGATAATCCCCTTCGAGTAATAATATTCCCGACCGCTGCCACTGATCAGGCTTGCCGGTGGTTTCCCCTGATGGATTCCATATTCCCGCCCCGACACTTTACGGATTTCTTCGGCCATATTGGCGCAGAGGACATTCATATCGGTAGTGTCGATGGTATTTTCGTGGCGAAAATTGTGGGCGGGGAAAAATACGTTCCCCTGTGAATGATAATCGAGGGCAATTGAAATATTGTGATGATTCTCGATAAAATCTCTCAGTGCCTGGGTTTCCGGTTCTGAAAAAGGTTGCGGGCCGGAATAGACGTTTGAGGCCGGGTTGTTGTTCTTTTTGAACCCCACCGAAAAATTCCGGTTCAGATCGACTCCGATACTGCCGTCGGCATTTTCCCGGCGGTTTTTTCTCCAGAAAGAGAAGTGGTTGCGGGAGTACTCCAGCCCGTCCGGGTTGGCGCAGGGGACCATGTAGAGGGTGGAGCGTTGAAACGCCTCTTGAATCCGGGGATCAAAATGTATCCCGTCGATACTGTGGCGGGCAAACGCAATTGCCAGTTCAATACCGATATACTCCCGGGCATGGATAGTTCCGGTATAAAACAGGGCCGGTTTTTGCTCGGCAGTGTGGATATCGGCGCTGATGGTGACCAGGATAATCTCCCGTTTTTCCCAGGTTTCACCTATCGTTTCAATCCGCACATGCTGTGGGTGTTGCTGAGCTAGAGCATTAAAGAGGTCAACAGTCTCCTGGTAAGAATGATAAAGGTGTTTCATGCTGGTTGTTTCTGCCTTTGCTGATGTTTATTTGCTGATAGTAAAGCTGCGAGAGATGGTGTTGAAACGTTTTTTGCCGATTCCATCCACCTCAAGCAGTTGTTCAACCGAGTCAAAAGTTGTGATCTTTTCCCGATGAGTAACAATTTTTTCTGCCAGAACCGCCCCGATGCCGTGTACGGCAAGCAGCTCTTCCTGTGTCGCGGCATTTAAATCCAATTGAACCCGAACATACTCCTGCCAGATGGTTAACAAGCGGTCATCGACCCAGTCAAATGATTTTAAATCCTCAAGCGAACCGATCGAGTTTTCCTGCAGAAAAGAAAACAGTTGTGCTGCCATTTCCGCTTCCATCCCGTAGAGGGCCATCAGGTCGGTGAGAGTTGCCTGGGGGAGATAGAGTTTTTCTCCGGCCGGTACCGTTGGTGTTGCCTCCCCTTTTTCTGCTTCCTCCAGAACCGGATCGGGTAATTGACTCTCTTTCCGGACGATATATTCAGAAAAGTCATGCTCTTCCGGGTAGTCGGCCGGAGAGGAACTTTCGGTTCGATCCATAGTGAATGGGTTGGCAGCCTCGTTGAGATAAGTGGCTCCATCCGCAGAGGGGGTATAGTGGCTGAAAGAGAGGTGGCGCATGGTTCTGAGCAGGTTCGGGTTGATTTTGCCCAGTTCTTCCCAGCTATAGAGGGGGATGTGGGGGAGCGGATAGTATCCGTTGGAGAAATCCCACATCAGATATTGACCGATCCAGTCACGGACATATGGGAATGCCGCAAATGCGGTGGCACACTCCAGAATATAGTATTTGCCATCGTGTTCGGCAATGTCACAGGCCCAGTATTCAGCTTTCGCCGCTTTACTCGATTGCACTGCCAGTTCCAGGGCTCCCATATCGACCCCCTCATAACTCATGGTACCACCCTGGCTGGTGTTGGTGATCCACTGATCTTTTCCCGCCTGTCGCCAGAAGGCGCAGATCGGTTTGTGACCGATCAGCATCACCCGGATATCGGCTTTTAAGGGGACACAGTCCTGAATATAGTGGGGAGAGTATTTGGTTTTTTTCAGCAGTGCGGTTGCCTCCTCTTTTGAGTCAACCTTATGGACAAAATAACCGCCATAATTGGAGGGGCCGTAAGAGCGCTTAATAATTTTCGGATAGGTACAGCTCTGTAAAAATTTGAACCCCTCCTCAACATTGTGAAAAATCCTGGTTTTTGGATGGGAGAGGTGATGTTTTTCACAAAACAGCGTCACATTCTCTTTTGATTTATTGGGGAACTGAGTCTCAAGAGAAGGGACAAAGCGGACCCCCGGAAGGGCCTTGTCGATTTTACGAAATGTTTCGTATGCCGTTGCCGGGATATTTCCGATCAGGATCTCAATCTTTTTCCGCTTCACCTCTTTGATAAAACGATCTGCATCATTTTTCCAGTGGTAGGTGACCGTTTCAATTTTATCCGGCCAGCCCTTAAAGTTGGACTGGTGAAAAAACTGCAGAACATAATCCATGTATAGAAGGCCAATTTTAGGTAATTTCATCTCTTTTCCCCTGTTTATTTTGGAGTGCTGGTTTTTCGATCAATCAATTCGATAATTTTTTCAATTTTTCTGGGGTTGAAATCTAAGCCAAGAGCTTCCTGTTCGGGGGTGGCAAATGCCGGGATGCCGTTGACTTCGAGAACTACATATTCTTCTCGGTCCCGGTCATAGATAATGTCAACTCCGGCGATATCAAGTTTCACTGCTTTTGCCGCCCGGACGGCCAGCGTGGCAAGGTCATCAGTGAGCTCACGTAAAAAAATACTCCCCCCGGAGGTGATATTGGTGCGCCAATCTCCCTTTTTTGCGCGGCGACCGTAACAGCTAATCGCTTCACCGTCAACAACGTCAACCCGGTAATCGGTGCCGTCGTAATTTAGAAATTTTTCGATGTAAAAAAAGCGGATATCGAGTTGATTTAAAAAGGGGAGGATTTTGTTCAGGTCATTTTCTGATTCAATTAAGGTCATCCCGATTCCACCCCAGCCGTCAACCGGTTTATAGACGACTTTGGAGTTCCATTTATTGAGAGCTTCGCGAAGTTTTTCCGATTCATCGCGGTGGCAGAGATAAAAATCGGTTCGGGGGATATCGGTGACGCCGAGGGCGATATTGGATTTCATCTTATCTTCAGAAATCGAGAACCCCTGAAAACTGTTGATGACAGGAATGTGGAGATCAAGTAATTCGTAGAGGTAGATCTGGTACATGCTCTGGTCGCCGGCATTGTAGGAAAAAAACAGATCCAGCGCCTCCATCTGCACCCCGTTGCAGAAAATTCCATCATTATGGACGTCCGCACAGCGAAGGTTGAGACCGGTGACCGCATCAATCCCGCGCTCGCGTAATCCTGCAACTAACTTTTCTTCAATAATATCCCCACCACTATTCTGATACATCCAGATACCGATAGTACGATTTTTCATAGGATCAGTCCTCCTGAACAAGGTATGAATTTTGTTGATGATATAAAAGCAGGTCGGTCACAAGGGAGATTCTTGGTGAAAAACTATTTTTCCGGGCACGTTCAGCAACGGTATGATCGTTGTCACCAAAGGGACCAAACCCATCCAAGGTTACAACTCCGGCACTGGCAGTAATGTTGGCATCACTGCCGCCGCCACGAGATTCTGTGAGGACGGTTGTTTTGGTGATCTCTCTAATTTTTTCAACAAAAACAGCTTGTTTTGTCCCCGGCTCCATAACGTCCCGCTGGAGCCGACCGGAGAGTCGGGCCGTAGTTCCCGGCACGGTTGTCTCTGCGACAATTTTATCCAGACCAGCCAGCAGACGCTCCCGTTCCGGCCCGGAAGTGAAGCGCATCTCGACAACTAATGACGCTGCCGGAGAGATGGTATTGGCACCGATCCCCCCTTGTATCTTCCCGACATTGACTGTTGACCCTTGCGTCAAGTCGGTCATCGCAACCAGTTTTTGCAGTTTATGTGATGCTTCCAGGTTGGCATCAACCCCTGCCGAATAGTGGTTCCCTGCATGAGCCGCCTGTCCGGTAATATCAATGGTCCAGGTTCCTACCCCCTTCCGGCCGATCACCAGTTCCATTGCCGGTCCTGCCGCTTCAAATACCATGACATAGTCGTAATCAGTGCAGAGCGCCGAAGTGATAGAGCTTGAGTCATCACTGCCGGTTTCTTCATCGGAGACACAGAAAAAGTCGATATTCTCAATTTTACGTTTGGTTCGGTAAACGTTTCTCAGTGCTTCCAGTGCGATGATCAATCCCCCCTTCATATCACAAACTCCGGGGCCGTAAATCCACTCACCGTCATCACGATAATCTTCAAATTGTCCCGGTGGAAAAACCGTATCCAGGTGGCCAACCAGAAGGACTTTCTGCCCGGGGGCTGATGGTGAATAAAACAGGCGATGGTCTCCGATCAGCTCCCGTGAAAAGCGGCGTTGTTGCATCCCCAGTTCTTCACACCAGCAGCAGAGCTGCTTACCCACGGCATCAACACCGGGTTTATTGGTGGTAAAGGAATTAATTTTCACCAGAGCTTCAAGGTCTTTAAAATAGGGCACGGAATCCCTCCGGTAAGGTTAAGGTCTTATTCGATCAGCTTAATTGTTTAATATCGCATACCTTTCCCATTAGTACAAAAAGAAACCATTCCGGAGCCGAAAATCCAGGGCAATTAGTGGCTCAGAGGCGGTTTTATAAAAGAGGAACGGTAAATCTTAAATTTTCAGCAGTAAGAGGGCCCCGGTTCGGGCCTTGTCGAGAAATTGAAAAGCAATTAAGAGCCGATTTCCTGACAAGGATAACCGGGATTTGCATCAGGAGGAGTCAGTGTCGTTGGGAATATTCTCATGAATAAACATACCCGGGACAGTTGACAGTCAATAGGTGACCTGTTAGGTTGCATTTTAATAAACCGAATGGTCTGTTTTTTTGGAGAGATGAGATGTCAACTAAAGGTGAGCAAACTCGCGAAAAAATATTGAGCGAAGCAAGATTGCTGTTTAAACAAAAAGGTTTTGGCGCAACATCAATTAATGATCTTCTCAATGCCTCTGGAACCACCAAGGGAAACCTCTATTTTCACTTTTCCGATAAAGAAGCGGTTGCTCTGGAAGTTCTTCGGCGTGAGCAGCAATCCTTCTATCGTTTTTTGGAACAGGCTTTCAGTGGACGATCGGCGGCGGCCGGGTTGGAGTATTTTTTCCACTACGCTCTGAAAAAACATCATCAGAGCGGTTTTGTTGGCGGTTGTCTGTTTGGCAATACGGCACTTGAGGCCAGTGATACGTCCCCCCTTTTTGCCGGTTTCGTCCGGGAGGTTTTTGCCGAGTGGATCAAGATATTTGCAGAAAAAATGACTGTAGCACAGGCTGCCGGACAAATCCGGACCGATATCCCGGCCGACCATCTAGCTGAGATGGTGGTGGCAACGATTGAAGGGGGAATTATGCAGTCACGATTACAAAAATCGGCCACGCCCCTGCAACGCTCCCTGGAGACGTTAAGACAGGTTCTGGAGTTACAGGTTAACGGAGAGCAAAGGCAAGATGATGCGTAGTCGAACTCCTAAAATTCTTCTTCTTATCGTCATCGCTATCCTGATCAGCAGTTTTTTCATCTTTGATCTGGGGCAATATCTGACCTTAAGCTTCCTTAAAAGTCAGCAGCAGGCGTTCAATGACTATTATCAGCAGAACCGTCTTTCCACCCTGCTGAGCTACTTTCTTATCTATATTCTGGTGACCTCCCTCTCCCTCCCGGGAGCAACGGTGATGACCCTTGCCGGTGGTGCGCTGTTCGGCCTCTGGACCGCACTGATTGTGGTTAGTTTTGCCAGCAGTATCGGGGCGACTCTGGCCTTTTTGGTGTCACGTTTCCTGTTGCGCGACTGGGTTCAGAAAAAGTTCGGGGATAAGTTGCAGGCAATCAATGCCGGAATTGAAAAAGAGGGGGAATTTTACCTTTTCTCCCTCCGTCTGGTTCCGTTGTTTCCCTTTTTTGCCATCAATTTACTGATGGGTTTGACGCCGCTTAAAACATCCCGTTATTACCTGGTTAGTCAGGTGGGGATGCTGGCTGGAACCTTTGTTTACGTCAATGCCGGAACCCGGCTTGGTGAGCTGGAAAGTGCCGGAGGGATTCTCTCCCCCGGGCTGTTGTTCTCTTTTGTGTTACTCGGGATATTCCCTCTTGTCGCAAAACGGATTCTTGCCATTTTTCAGGCGCGCAAGATTTTTACCGGATACCGGAAACCGGCTAAATTTGATTACAATCTGGTGGTTATCGGTGGTGGCAGTGCCGGACTGGTCAGCTCGTATATTGCTGCTGCGGTTAAGTCGAAGGTTGCCCTGATTGAAAAACACCGGATGGGGGGGGACTGTCTCAATACCGGCTGTATCCCAAGTAAGGCTTTGCTGCGAAGTGCCAAGATGTTGTCCTACGCAAAACGGGCGAAAGAGTTTGGCTTTGAAAAAGCTGAAGTTGATTTCGATTTTGCTACGGTGATGGAGCGGGTGCAGCAGAAAATTGCTCAGGTTGAACCGCACGATTCAATCGAGCGGTATACTGATCTCGGTGTTGAAGTGATTGAGGGGGAGGCAAAGATCACCTCACCGTGGACAGTCGAAGTCAACGGAAAAATCTTGACCAGTCGAAGCATTATTGTTGCGACCGGAGCAGTTCCGTTGATCCCATCGATCAAAGGGTTGGAACAGATAGATTATCTCACCTCAGATAACCTCTGGGATTTACGTGAACTACCCGAAAAATTGGTGGTTCTCGGGGGTGGCCCGATTGGTTGTGAAATGGCCCAGGCATTTGCCCGTTTTGGCAGTCAGGTGACCCAGATTGAGAGGGGTGAACAGATTATTAGCCGGGAAGATCCGGAAGTTGGAGAATTTCTCCGACAAAAATTCATGGCTGAAGGAATTCAGGTTCTGACCGGGCACCGGGCGGAGGAGGTACGGGTTGATTCCGGTCACCGGTGGCTAGTCTGCGAGCATCAGGGGGAGAGGGTCGAGATAGAGTTTGATCAGCTGCTACTTGCCGTGGGCCGCAAAGCCAATGTGAGCGGATTTGGCCTGGAGGAACTTGGGGTGGAGATCAGCCCGCGTGGAACCGTCGTGACCGATCCTTTTTTGCGGACCAATTTTCCCAACATCTATTGTGCCGGAGATGTTGCCGGTCCCTATCAATTTACCCATACTGCGGCACATCAAGCCTGGCATGCCGCGGTTAACTCCCTGTTTGGAACGTTTAAAAGTTTCAAGGTCGATTATCGGGTGATCCCCTGGTGCACCTTTACCGATGCCGAAGTGGCCAGGGTGGGGCTTAACGAAACCGAAGCACAGCAGCAGAAAATTGCATTTGAAGTAACCCGTTATGAGATAGATGATCTGGATCGGGCGATTGCCGACAGTGAAGATCGTGGCTGGGTCAAGGTTTTGACCAAGCCCGGTTCCGATAAAATCCTCGGTGTCACGATTGTCGGCACCCATGCCGGAGATCTGCTGGCCGAATATGTCCTGGCGATGAAGTATAAGCTGGGTCTAAACAAAATCCTTGGAACAATTCACACCTATCCGACTCTGGCTGAAATGAATAAAGCGGCAGCGGGTGAATGGAAGCGGACCCATGCCCCGGAAAAACTTTTAGCTTGGGTCAAAAAATATCACACCTGGCGAAGGGGCTGAATTGCTTTAGAGGTGCTGGTTCAGGTTGGGTAGATACTCAAAAAGTCAGTTTCTTCACTTTAGAAATTGATCTTATAGAAGTTTTAATGAAGAAACTAAGTTTACTGCTGGTCCCCGACTTTGTCCGATTGATCATGCTGCCGGTCAGGTGTGGCCTGGCTATAATGATCCAGTCTATCTGGCCAAGCGTCATGAGGTTAAAAACTGTCCCGTTGTGTCAAAATTGCAGAAAGCTCTTGCAGGGTTAAGTGCTGCTGCACTGGCCAAATGAGCTCAGGGTTATGAGAAGCAATTGATAGTGGAGGAACAATGAGATTATCCGTCTTGATTTTAATCGGGGTGCTGGTTTTTCCAATCGTCGTACTTGCCGGGGAAGCAGATGTTGTAAAGGTTGTAGTGGCTCGGCAGGGAGAGAGTTTCCGTTTTGATGTGACCGTTCTCCATGCCGATGAGGGGTGGCAACATTATGCCGATGGGTGGGATGTTGTTGCTCCCGATGGGCAAATTATTGCGACCCGGGTTCTTTATCATCCCCACGTCAATGAGCAGCCTTTTACCCGCAGCTTGTCTGGAGTTGTGATCGACAGCAGGATCAAATCGGTCACTATCCGTGCCCACGATCTGGTGCATGGTTATGGAGGTAAGGAAATAGATGTCAGCTTACCCCGGTTGTGAGAGGAGAGCTCCATTGAATGCGCTGAAAAAGAGTTTTTACCGGTCGTTTATCGTCGTGTTGGTTTGGCTTTTTCTCTCGGTGAGTCTGGTTCAGGCTGCGACACCACTGGTTGAGCCCGCCTGGTTGATGGCTAATCTAGGTATGCCGGGGATGCAGATAGTCGATCTTCAGTCTGCCGGTGGTTTTCGACAGGCTCATCTCCCCGGCTCAGTGAATACTGATTATGGGCAGTGGCGGGTTAAAGATCATCATGGAACCCCGAAAATGCTACCGGGCAAGGATTATCTGGATAAGTTGATTGGTCGATTGGGGATCGATAATCAAACCTACGTTGTCCTTGCACCGGTGGGAGCCGGGGCCGGTGATATGGCGATGGCAACCCGGGTTTACTGGACCGTCAAAGCAATGGGACACGATAATATTTCGATCTTGGATGGGGGCTTGATTGCATACAGTCACCTCCCCGGCAGCCACTTTGTCCGGGAGGTCGAAGTCCCGCCGGCAAAGGAGTTTATCAGTCAGGTTCGGGCGGATTATTTTCCTGATGTAACAGCAGTTAAAGCCGCTCTTGACCAGGGGGTAGTCTTTGTTGACAGCCGCAGCCATGGGGAATATGTCGGTCAGGTTGGCGGAGTGAGGAGCGGGACGATTCCGGGTTCGATCCTCCTGCCATATGACCGTCTGGTGGTGGCGGGGAGCGGTCGGTTTTATGCTCTGCCGAAACTTAAGGAAATCTACCAGGCCAGCGGAGTTCCACTGACAGGAGAACAGATTTCATTTTGTCATACCGGACATCGAACCTCTCTCTCCTGGTTTGTTTCTCACGAATTACTCGGAAACAAACAGGCAAGACTGTACGATGGTTCAATGATCGGATGGGCTGCAGATCCCGCCTTGCCGATGGAGGTTTTGTCCAAACAGTAAACGGGGTGATGTCTGTGATTGATCAGGAGAGGACTTCCGGTCCGGACGGGAGAACTAAGCAGAGTTAGAGCGTCTCTTCCATGTCCATGCGGAAAAAGTCGCGAGCTTTGAGTTTCTTTTCCCCGCTCAGCTGAGTCGGGGCTGTCCCTGGAGCAAAGACTTCAAAGTAGGCTTTGTCGCTATCTTCCGGAAGAAGCAGGCCATTCTTCTTATCAATGGGGTGGAACTCGATAGTGTCCGGAACGCGGAAGTTTTCCACCGGGTATTGTTTTTCGGCCTCCTGCATAAAGCTGACCCAGGCCGGAGCGGCAGCCCGGGATCCGGTCTCACTTTTCCCCAGAGGTCGTTCCTGGTCATAGCCAACCCAGGAGACGCAAGCTAATTGCGGAATAAAACCGATATACCAGGCATCTTTTAAATCGTTGGTAGTTCCGGTTTTTCCTGCAGAGGGGCGTCCTAGTGCTTTGGCACGCCAGCCGGTCCCTTCCCGAACCACACTCTCTAAGATATTAGTAATCAGGTAGGCGGTTTCGGGCGAAATGACCCGGTGTGGTGGTTTGCGGATCAGTCGCTGGTCGGCAGCCATGCCGTTGATAAAGTCTGCCGGATCGATCGATTCAAGAATCCGGCCGTTGCGGTCACGAATCCGGGTAATATAGGTTGGCGGAATCAAAATCCCACCATTGGCAAAAACCGTATATGCAGTCAGTATTTCCAGCGGAGTGACTGCTGTCGACCCGAGTGCCATTGACAGGTCACGCTGGAGCGGGGTCTCAATCCCAAGCTTCTTGGCGTAGTTAGCCGCATAGCTAACCCCGATATCCTCGAGAATTTTGATTGTAACGACATTTCGGGAGTGAGCTAGGGCAAAACGGAAGCGGGTTGGGCCATAAAATTTCTGCTCATAATTTTTCGGCTTCCACTCTTCCAGTTCCCCTGTATCCACTTTTCTGTTTTGGAAAATGAGTGGCGAATCGAGAATAATACTGGCGGGGGTGTAGCCCCGATCAAGGGCTGCCGCATAGATAATTGGTTTGATTGCCGAACCGGGGAGTCGTTTTGCCTGAGTTGCCCGGTTAAACTGGCTCTGTTTAAAATCATAGCCACCCACCATCGCCTTAATCTGTCCGGTGAACGGATCTATGGCCACCAGAGCCCCCTGGGCAAGGGGAGTTTGCTCCAGGCTGAGCTTGAGTGTTTTTCCTTTAAGATCAACAACCTTGACCTCAATCAATGATCCAAGTGGAAATCGGGTCTGTTTCTCTTCTCCGGCAT
>Ga0256827_10002169_pt1 | contig 12664 bp, 10 predicted proteins | sample CV84metaG_FD_185977 | JGI IMG/M metagenome (GOLD analysis project Ga0256827, IMG submission 185977) | Hydrothermal vent microbial communities from East Pacific Rise, Pacific Ocean - CV84 | ecosystem: Environmental > Aquatic > Marine > Hydrothermal vents | place: Pacific Ocean: East Pacific Rise... | reverse complement strand
TGTTCCAGTTCATACAGCAGCTCCGGTTGCGATTTGCTGATTTGGAAGAAGATCTCCAAGGCAAACATTTTTACAGCTATCTCGCTATGGCTGTTTAAAATGATTTCGGAGGTGTATTGAATCAGGAAAGCATGCCATTTCTGATGGATGTTGGTTTTAGAGATAATGGCCAGATAGGCTCTTAATATCGGAGGCGATTTAAGGCGTTGAAGCTGTAGAATGATCTCATCGACATAAGGCTTTAAAAGAGCTTTATTACCATCGAAAAGAGTTCGTAAAGCCCAGGCAGCACGGCGCGACACAGGTTCTTCTTCAAGAGATATCATCTCTAACACTTGTGCGATTAATTCAGGTTTTTCTTTTAAGACCTGTGCCACAAAAAGGGTATGAGTCTTGGAGTGTTCCTGAAGAATTAAATCATGTAAATCGCTCATTTATTCTACTACTTCAGCGTCTTCGGCTTCTATTTTTATTTCGGCTTGTCTTTGAGCTTCTTTAATAATTTCTTTCTCGAAGCGTTTGATCATAAAGGCAAAATACATCATGATTCCTCCCAGGATAATACTGATAACCCCTAATATCTGAATCACAAAACTGGCCACCATATCGGGCTTTAATAAAATGACAAGACCAATAACAGATGTGGCTAAACCGTTTATTACCAACAGCCTGGAATTCCGGACCGAATGTTTCTCTGCCACACCAACATATAACTGATAGATGCCGAGTACTAATGCCCATAAGCCAATAATGATCATGATAAACTGAGCCAGCCAGATAGGGTTGATGATAAGGATGATACCTAAGGTGAGGTTGATTAAACCTTCTAATAACCAAAAAAACATATTCTTATTCTTTTTAGCATAGCTGAACGCCCCAAATACCAAAAACAAACCACTTAATAAGATAATGATACCTGTGGCAAAACCTATGGTAGCCAATGTTTCGCCCGGGACCAATAAAAATATAATTCCGGCTATAAGGGCTATGATTGAATTGGTCATTAATAAAAACCATTTATTCTTTAAAGTTGTTTCCATAATATTTTTGTTTTTTCAAAGATACAGTTTTTCGCTAAAATATTGGAGTTGCTTATTCAGCTTTCAGAGAGATATCCCTTGATTATTAAATGAGATCCTTGATGTTGTGCTTGATGTAAGAGAATCTCTTTTCTAACTTTAATGAGGGATCTGCTATAAGAAGTAGTTCCTGTGCTTTTGTAATGGTCGAACAGTATTTATAATTCTCTTCCAGCTGTAGTTCCTGGGCATAGAGATGCGTATAGACAATGTCTTTGGGTTTGTTTGTGATAAAAACAACTCTATAATTGGAACCAGGGATTAAAGAGCGGAGTTTTGCCGCCGCCATAATTGTTTCGATATTATAATCTTCATCTTTTTCTTTATAGGCGAGGTCAGAAATATTATGAATAATACGTGTTATTTTATATTTCTTCCAAAGTTTTTTAAAATCCTGAATAGATGCTTCGTAGTCATTTAAGTCAAAAGTCCCTGTCCACCTGGTGAGCAACAGTTGATGCTTAATGATATAGTCGATGAGTATTTTCATAATTGTGTTAGTCTGACACAAATATATGGATTTGTCATCATTTGACGCATTAATCCCGAAAATTTTCTAAAATGCTTCGTTAAAGCCCACAAATATAGAGTGTCCGCCATCTCTGAAGCTGATATCGAAACGCAATACAGAGTTGGTTTTCTCATCAATTAATAGTCTTAAACCTGCGCCATAACCAAATTTGAAGGCATCCATCTGAAACTTCCCATAGCTGGGAGCCACCTGTCCTGTTCCGGCAAATGTGGTTCCTCCAATGATCCAGACAATGGGGAAACGCAACTCCAGCTGTCCCATAGCCACCGTTTTATCACGGTACCGGTTTTCGTAGATGCCTCGCATGCGTTCCGTTCCTCCCAAAACAGCCATAGATTGTATGGGGACATCCCCGCTTTTTACTTCGGTATAGAATTGTCCGGCAATGGTAAGCTGTGGGATAGGGGTCATGTATTTTCGGGCATCTAATAAAAACGATTGATAAGCAAACTCACTACCTAAGAATTTGGCATAAACATCGTAAGAGGCAAAAATATATGAGCCTTTTTGGGCTCTGATTCTGTTATCTCTTTTTTCGCGGAAGAACCTAAACCCAATAGCCGACTGAACCCCTTCGTTGGCAGTCCACTCTTCGAGGTCTGTCAGAGAATCCTGTTCAACGGGTTCTACTCTTAAGTAATTATTATAGGTGTATTTGATTCCCACGTACATCTTTTTATAAAAATTATAATCGAAGCTTGGAGAAAACATGATGTTTTTAAAATCTACCAATAACTCATCATCTTCGTGGCTGTTATTACCTATTCCAAAGTAGAGCGATGGGTAATCGAGTAATAAAAACTCAAACTTGGTATTGTATTTATTACTACCATACATCAAATCGATATTGGCATATATTTTATACTGCTTATTCATGGTGTAATAACCATAAAGCAACACGCTGGAAGGCTGTATCAGCGAATCGGGTAATACATCGCTTTTTATCTTGAAACCATTATACTTAGTAATACCAAATACAGTACTTGTTTCGGTGGAATATCCGGCAAAAGGAATGGGGGCGTACTTAAATGCTTTTTCGATAAAGTGTGCCACTTTATCTTCTTTCTCTGGTACCGTATCTTTAACCGAAGATGCTTCCTGAGCATAAGCCTGAAAAGAAAATAAAAAAATAATAAAAGCCGTTATCCCGAAAATCCTATTCATAAATTAGTTTTTTCAAAGGTACATTTTTTTATTAAATTAGTATTTCTGCTTTCTTAAGTACGTATCCGTTGAACAAAACCAAAAGACAGTATGCTGATGCCTACGCCAATATAAAAAGGCCATTCCCAATGGTTCATCCAAAGTAATCCTCCGATAACAGGGATAAATACGGCTGCAATATGATTGATAGCAAAAGCTACAGCATTGGAGGGCGCAATATCTTTAGGGTCGGCTATTTTTTGAAGATAGGTTTTCAATCCAAAACTAAAATTGAAGAAAATATTGTCTAATACGTAAAGTAGTGCCACACCCCATTTCCAGTCCCAGCTGGTGTAGGCATAAAAAATAAGTATCAGCGCCAGATACTCCATGCTAAGTACTTTTCTTTCGCCAAAAGCATTGATAGATTTGGCTATGACGGGGTTAATAAAATAGGCAATAAGGTTATTGATAATAAATAAAGCCGCTATTTCGAATATTGAGAAGTGGAACCTTTCTACCAGTAAAAACACGGCAAACACTACAAATATCTGTCGCCGGGAGCCCGATAAGAAGTTTAACAGATAAAACAGCCAATACTTTCTGCGAAGAATAAACTTTTTGTGTTGTTGGTGTTCTTCGTTTACTTTAGGTTGATTTTTAAGTAAATAAAGACTACCAATCATGGTAATGCTACCAATCAGTAAGAAGTTATACTCTATAGGGACAAGATACGATAAGCCCAGTATCACAGTTCCTACTGCTATATTCCCTAAGGACATATACGAACGGAGTTGCCCAAATACCAGAGAAGAGTTGTGTTTGGTGAAATTCTGTAAAATTAACGAAGAGCTGGTGGTTTCGTAATAATGAAAGCCTACCGACATGATAAAGGTAGATAATAATAAACCTTCGAAGGAGGGGAGGAAGCCCGTTATGGCCACACCAAAGCCCATAAAAAGCAGACTTAATGCGGTTAGTTTCTGTTCCTTAAAAATAAGTAGCAGATAGATGACTAAGAACGATAAGAAGCCGGGGATCTCTCTTATAGACTGAATGGCACCTACTTGTTCTCCGGTAATGCCGGCATTATCAACAGCAAAATTATTAAATAATGTTCTCCAGCCCTGAAAACCCACGGCTACTAATACGGTGGCTATTAACAGAAACCGGTATATCTCTTTATGTTTATAATCTTTCACTCGTCAAAGTAACAAAAAAAGCGTCTGAAATTTTAAACTTCAGACGCTTTAGAGTTATTATCTGTAAATTATTTTACAGAATCCATATGCTTGATGAGTTCTAATACTTTAATAGAATAACCCATTTCGTTGTCGTACCAACTAATTACTTTTACAAAGTTATCGTTAAGGCTGATACCGGCATCGGCATCAAAAGTAGAAGTACATGATTCTCCAACAAAATCCTGAGAAACAACAGCTTCTTCGGTATATCCTAAGATCCCTTTCATCTCACCTTCGCTGGCAGCTTTCATGGCTTTTTTGATATCCTCGTAGCTGGCTGGCTTGTCTAATTTACAAGTTAAGTCAACCACCGAAACGTCAGCAGTAGGAACACGGAATGCCATACCTGTAAGTTTTCCGTTTAGTTCAGGAATTACTTTACCAACCGCTTTAGCAGCACCTGTTGACGAAGGAATGATATTGTTTCCGGCACCACGTCCACCGCGCCAGTCTTTCATACTTGGACCATCCACCGTTTTTTGTGTGGCAGTAGTAGCGTGTACAGTAGTCATTAAACCTTCGGTAATACCAAAGTTGTCATGTAATACCTTAGTGATAGGAGCTAAACAGTTTGTAGTACAAGAAGCATTAGAAACAATGTTCATATCCGATGAGTATTTTTCTAAGTTTACACCACATACAAACATTGGTGTATCATCTTTAGAAGGTGCAGACATCACTACTTTTTTAGCACCGGCATCAATATGAGCCTGAGCTTTTTCTTTAGTTAAAAACAATCCTGTACTTTCAACTACATACTCAGCATCTACTTCATTCCATTTTAAATCAGCTGGATTTCTTTCAGCAGTAACTCTAATGGTATTTCCATTTACAACTAAGTGACCGTCTTTAACATCTACTGTACCATCAAATCTTCCGTGTACAGAGTCGTATTTAAGCATATAAGCCATATAATCAACATCAATCAAATCGTTAATTCCAACAACTTGAATATTGTCCATTTTCATTGCGGCGCGAAACACCAATCTTCCTATTCTTCCAAATCCGTTTATTCCAACTTTAATTGTAGACATAATCTTTAAAATTTATGTGTGTAAAAATATTTTTTTTAATTTCAGAGCGCAAAGATAATTAATTTCAAGCAATTAGCCTTTTAAAAACATTAAAATAAAGTTAATTTGTGAAACAATAAACACCGCAAACGTTTGATGTTTGTTTTGATAAAAGATGAAAAGTGGCCTAAAGACTTAGCGACAGCATTTTTTAAATATATTTTAACAGAAATGTTTTAAACCCGGCCGGGGGAAATACTATTTTTGAACCAAATTGTGAAATGCTCGTATAAGACAGTAAAAAAAATTATACTCAGCTAAAAAAACATTACCTTTAGGCTTGTTTATAAAATGATAAAAAGAAAAGATATGGCAAAGAAGAGAAATATGTCGAATTCATTAATGGATCCTATTGGGAAACTGATGGGCTTAAGGTATAAATCGCATCCCTGGCATGGTGTTGAGATAGGAGACGAAGCTCCGGAATTGCTGACAGCTTATATTGAAATGGTATCTACCGATACGGTAAAATACGAAGTGGATAAGGAATCGGGTTATTTAAGGTTAGACAGACCTGCCAAATACTCCAATACCATTCCTGCTTTATATGGCTTTATCCCTCAAACATATAGTGCCGAAAATGTGGCCTCTTATTGTAAAAAGATGACCGAAAGAGATGGTATTGTGGGTGATGGCGACCCCATAGATATATGTGTATTAACCGAAAAAGAAATTACACATGGTGATATCCTGGTGAGAGCCAGACCTATTGGTGGGTTTAGAATGATTGATGGCGATGAGGCAGATGATAAAATTATTGCTGTTTTAGATGGCGATGTGGTTTATGGCGATATCAAGGATATTAGCGAGGCGGCTCCTTTGGTGATTGAACGTTTGAAGCATTATTTTTTAACTTATAAAGATATGCCGGGACACGATAAACTACAAGTAGAAATCACACATACCTATGGTGCTGCTGAGGCTCACGAAGTTATTAAGCACTCTATGACAGATTATCATAATAAATTCGAAACCCTTAGAGATATCCTTTCTGGGTATTAATTATTGTTTCATAAAAGTCTTTGTTATTCTTTTTCCGGACTTAAACTCCACTGATAATAAATAGATTCCATGATGATATGCCGACACATCTATGTTGTTGACAGAGGTGGAACATGATAGTGAGAAAACTTTCTGCCCCGTTAATTCATAGATATCTATTTGTTTGACATCTGTACCTTCTTGCCATTGTAAATATAGTTGTTGTTTCACGGGATTTGGGTATATGCTAAAGCCAAATCCGGGCTCTTTAATATTTTCATCAATACCTACTCCTATAACGCCATAGCTTTCTATCACATCAATAAAGTCTTGAGCATAAAGGCTATATGATAATTCTTGTTCCACAATGCTATGGTCGGGAGCTATCAGGATCACAGAAGGTGTATAAGGAATTTCGTAATCCTCATGTATCTGAGAGCCGCTGCCATCTATCCCCGAAATGGCCGGATAATGTAAATTGTATTCCTCAATAAACTGAGCAATGATGGTGTTATCGGCAATATAATCGATACCCAAAACAAATAATTCCAAATTGTTTGAGCCAAAGTATTGGTATACTGTATCTATCCTTGGTGCCAAGGTCTGACACGAGCCTCAGTAAGGGCTAAAGAAATCGATAAGAACATATTGGTTCTGATTGTCTAAAATATCGAATAAATGGCGCGTTACGCCGTTAATGTCTTTTGAGCTAAAGTCAACAGCCTGTTCCAGTGGTGTCTGCGATTTTGCCAGAGATATGGACAGGAATACTGTTATCAATAATAGATATTTCTTCATCTAAAAAATCTTTAATGGTATTATAATCATTGCAAAGTTATATTTTTAAGAGAAACGGACATGTTAAATTATTCAAAACTATGCTATGCCTGTTGAAACAACGGAATGATTAAAAAATATTGTACTTTTGCTAAAGCATGGATTTGGTTAAAAAACATCTTATATTTATTGTACTCATTTTGGGTTTGCACCTTCCTTTTACAGTGTATTCGCAGGTTGAAATGGAAAAAGTATTGATAGAGGTGGGAACAGCTACCTGGAGTAATGCCTCTGCTTTGGAGGTGGAGCTTATTAATGATATGCAGGAAGAAGGGTTGAATATAAGTATTATCAATTACCATTTAAACGATGATTATTCCAATCAGTCGGGAAACCTAAGAGCTTCGTACTATAATATCCAGAGTTTGCCTTTCCCTGTTGTTGGTGGCAAGAATGTGATAGCAGGAAGTGCATATTCATATCATCAGGCTTATGAAGAATCCTTGAATACACCTTCGAGTTTTACTATTTCTTCATCGGGGCATTTTGTTGAAGATACCTTGTTTCTGGATGTATTTATCGATAAAACATTCGCTTATGAGAGCGATTCCATCAGCCTTTATATCGCACTCACGGAATCTGATATTCAGGAGGTGTGGTATGGGCAAACGGATGTGGATTATGTGGAGAGGGTGATGTTGCCCAATGGTAATGGCCGGGATTTAGATTTTTCGGAAAACAGTTTGTTACAATTGCATGAGAAGGTGCTCTTTCCCTCTGTCTGGAATCCCGGAAACATGGAATTATTAGTGTTTTTACAAAATGATACCAGTAAGAAGATTTTACAATGTCATGCCCGCGATATCAACGATTTTGCCCCACTCCCGGTACATGCTTTTTTCAGTGCCAGCGATACCATGATATGTGAGGGAAATACCATCTCGTTTCAGAATGAGAGTACAGGAAATATTGATAATCTTCATTGGTTCTTCGAAGGGGGGACTCCGGCTGAAAGTACCGATCTGAATCCTGTTGTACAATACTCCGTTAGTGGCGTTTATCCGGTGAGTCTGCTGGTAAGCAATGCGGTGAGTACCGATACGCTGACGATACAGGATTTCAGTCATATTAATGAGGTCCCCGATGTTACCTTCGATATATTTCCCGAATTTTGTCACGATCAGGAAAAATACTTTTTAGTGGAAGGCCACCCATATAGTGGCACTTATTATGGACTATTTGTCGATACCGGCTATTTTCATCCCGAGGCGGCCGGTGTGGGAGAGCATGAGGTGTTTTTTACTTGTGAAAACGAAACGACCCATTGTGCTGATACTGTTTCACAGATAGCATATGTTTATGTTTGCGAAGGAATTGACGAAGAAAGACAGGAATATCAAGATTTTCCCTATTATATCACCAAAGAAAACCAATCTTTAGTATTATCATTAAAAGCAGAGAACGATTTGCAAATAACTGAGGTGCAGCTTTATAATGTTAATGGGCAGCTGTTGTTTAAAAGAGATTTGTCGGCTGAGGATTCCAAAGATCTCACTTTTTCTTTAAACTCATACAACTCTCTCTATATTATACGTGTCTATACTACAAAAAAGGCATTTATTGTGAAAATTCTTTAATGATTGGTTTATTTGATACTAAACTATGGCTAATCAGTGCATAGATTTAAATTTCTATCATTAGAATTGATATTTTTATTATACTTGCCACCGATTTCAAACATTAACAAAACACAACAATGAAAAAATTTTTACTTTTAGCTGTAGCTATACTTATTTCGGGTTTAACTATGGCAAGTGATGGATTTACCGTAAAGTATTCGGAAAATTCTAAAAGCGATCGACAATTGTCTTTTACCATAGGCGATTATAGCATTGAGAACGTAACAATTGATGGAAAAACATATTCTAAAATTGTATATGATCACCAAATTACTACCAAGAAAAAAGGTTGGGCTGAGCTCCCTTTCGTTAGTAGTTCTTTACAAATTTCTAATAATAAGAATGTAAGTGTAGAAGTTGTAAACAGCGAATATACCGATATTCAGCTAACTCATCCTCTTCTCCCATCTCGTGGCGTGATTTATCGTAATCAGGACCCTTCTACAATAGCTTATGAAGTTGATCCTGCTTCGATGGTTGATGCTTTTTATCCCAAAGCTATCACCACAGCAGATGAGCCTTATATCTTAAGAGATATTCGTGGTACTAACGTTAAGGTTTTCCCTTTCCGTTATAATGCACAGAAAAACATCCTTAGAGTGTATTCTCAGGTAAACGTTAGTGTTACTGATAATAACACTACAGTTGTCAATCCTAAGACAGATGATGGCAATGCTGTTCTTCTTGAGATGAACACTATGTATAAGAGTGTTTTCATTAATTATAATTTAGATACAAAAGAGGACTTAGCTCTTGGTCAATATGGCGATATCTTGGTAATAACTACCGAAAGAGATGAAGAAGCTATAGCTCCTTATATTGCCTGGAAAAAAGAAAAAGGTTTTAATGTAAGTAAAACGGTTGTTGAAACAGGTACCAATGTTAAGCAAATTGTTCAGGATGCTTACGATGCCAATAACAACTTATTATATGTACAATTAGTTGGCGACTGGGCCGATATTAAATCTGACCTTGGTGGTGGAGCCAATGCTCCTATGGATCCTATGTTGGGTTGTGTAGAAGGCGGTGATTCTTATCCTGAATTAGCCATTGGTCGTTTCTCAGGCAGTTCTCCTGCTCAAATTACCGTGCAAGTCAATAAAGTAATCACTTATGAAAAAACACCTCAGACAGATGCTGCCTGGTATAGTCATTCATTAGCTTTGGGTAGTAGTCAGGGTGCCGGTAATGGCGATGATGGAGAAATGGACAAAGTACATGTTCAAATTATCTATGATAATAAGCTCGATCCTTTTACCTATGATCAATTATATACATCTTATGATCCGGGAGCCAATTCTAACCAAGTTGCAACTGCAGTTAACGAAGGTATTAGTATCGCTAATTATTGTGGTCATGGTTCTCAGAACTCGTGGGTAACATCTGGTTTCAATGTGTCAGATGTCAATCAATTGACAAATGGTGAGATGCTTCCTATCTTGTTTTCAGTAGCCTGCGTTAATGGTGCTTTCCATAGTGGTGAGTGTTTTGCTGAGGCTTGGTTGAAGAAAGAAGACGGTGGTGCTGTTATTGCCCTCATGTCTACTATCAACCAACCATGGCAACCTCCTATGCGTGGACAGGATTACTTTAATGATATCTTAACCGGTGGTTACGATTATGATAACAATCCAGGGAATGGTACCAACACCGAAGAAGGACGTTCTTTTATAGGTAGTATTATCTCTAACGGTATCATTTTAATGTATGCTGAATCTAGTGGAAACTCTGATTTAGAAACCATTCAAACCTGGACAACCTTTGGTGATTGTTCTTTACAGCCACGTACTATCGCTCCTGCAGAGCTTAGTTTGAGTTCTGATGTTATCATTAGCGGAGTAGATTATTCTACTGTTGTTACAAGTGATGGAAATCCTGTAGAAGGTGCTATGGTAGCTCTTTCTCAAGGTGATTTATATTATAGTGCCGTGACTGATGAGAATGGTGGAGTTAATATACCTCACGAATTAATCCCCGGAAACGCTAAATTGGTCGTAACGGCTTATAATACACAAACTATTTATTCTGACATCGTAGTGATTTCTCCTGATGGACCTTATATGGTTATCGATGATTTTACTTTTAATGTAGAAGACGATAAGGTGCTTTATGATTCTGAAATCAGCATGAATATTGATTTCAAGAACTTAGGTTCCGATCCTGCTACCGATGTTAATGTTACCCTTACCTCCGAAGACCAGTATTGTACATTAAACACTGCTGCTAATGTGAATGTGGGAACAGTAAATGCTGATGAAACTGTAACTGTAGAGAATGCTTATAACTTTACCGTTAGTAATGATGTACCGGATCAACATACTGTTAATTTGTCATTCGATATCGAAGGTAGTGCTAAAGAAGTATGGCAATCTAATGCTATATTTAAAATTAATGCCCCTGCCTTAGATATGGCTATGGTTCAGATTGATGATGCCGAAGGTAATGGCAATGGCAGAATAGATGCCGGTGAAACTTTTAATATGATTGTTTCGGCTAAAAATATTGGACATGCTGTTTCTCCTGAAGGAACCGTAACTGTTAATTCATCTTCTTCTTATTTAACAGTTAATACAGCCAGTGTAGCTGTTGCTGCTAATGATGTGGATGGAAGTCAGGAACTTGTATTTAGTATGACTGCTGCCGATGATACTCCTGAAGGAACTGTAGTAACTGCTTATTATGAGTATACCGCAGGCGAATATGCTACAAGTTTTCAGGTAACTGAGGCTATAGGTCTTATCATGGACGATTTTGAAACCGGAGATTTCAATTCTTTTGAATGGGAATTTAATGATAAACCTTGGGTGATTACAGAGGATGTAGTATACGAAGGTGCTTATTCTGCAAAATCAGCCGATATTAATCATAATGAGAGTAGTGTCATTGAATTGACTTATGATGTGGTAAGCGAAGGTGATATGTCTTTCTTCTATAAAGTGTCATCAGAGAGTGGTTACGATTATTTAAGATTCTCTATCAATGGTGTTGAAAAAGATTCATGGTCAGGCGAAGTTGCCTGGACAGAAGCTACCTACACCCTTGCTGCTGGCGAAAACATTCTTAAGTGGGAGTATGTTAAAGATTATACTGCTACCAGTGGTGAAGATTGTGCCTGGATTGATTATGTTATCCTGCCAGCTTCTGCCAATGGCCTTACAGCCGTATTTAGCGTTGATGCCGATGATATTTGTGACGGCGAAACCGTGAGCTATACTTCTTCTTCGGAAGGTGCTACTAGCTGGAGCTGGGTATTCGAAGGTGGTACTCCTGCTACTTCTACCGAAGAGAACCCTACAGTTACTTATGCTACCGCAGGTGAATATGACGTGGCATTAACTGTTGGCGATGGCGAAACAGAAGCAACTACAACACTATATAACTTTATGACAGTACATAATTGTACAGGCGTTGAGGCAGTAGAAAGTGCCGGCGTTAATTTATATCCTAATCCTAATAATGGTGTTTTTGTAGTCGATATTCAAGGTATGGGAAATGCCAGTGTTACTATCTTAAATTCTATTGGTAGCGTTGTTTATTATGAGAATGCTATTGCTACTGAGAATCGTAAAATGAATATTGACTTAAGCCAACAGGCCGAAGGTATTTATTTTGTGAAAGTTCAAAATGATAAAGAAACTATTATCGAGAAGATCGTTCTTAGAAAATAATAGTTTAAAACATAGATTTTAGAGAGATGCCAGGGCTTTTAGCTTTGGCATCTTTCTTTTTTATACCTTTGTTTGTAGATTAATCTTATATAAATTATTATGGCTGTTAAAAAACATATTTCCATCGATCCTTTACAACAGATTTTTACTGATACCATGTTCAGTAAGCTAATGCCTAACAGGATTTATCAAGTACTACTGATTGCCAGCTCATACGATGCCTTTATGCTGGAAGATGACGGGCGTATTGATGAACAAATATTTATGGAATATGTGGCTTTGAACTTAAGATATCCGCCACATTTTATTATTGTGAATACTGAGGAGGAGGCAATGCAGACGCTTGAAGTTGAGTCTATAGAACTGGTTATTAATATGCTGGACTTAGGAACGGCTTCTTCTTTTGAGTTTGCAAAAATCATTAAAAGCGAGCATCCCGACACGCCTATTGTCGCTTTGGCTCCTTTTAGCCGGGAGGTATCTATTCG
>Ga0256827_10002168_pt1 | contig 12666 bp, 12 predicted proteins | sample CV84metaG_FD_185977 | JGI IMG/M metagenome (GOLD analysis project Ga0256827, IMG submission 185977) | Hydrothermal vent microbial communities from East Pacific Rise, Pacific Ocean - CV84 | ecosystem: Environmental > Aquatic > Marine > Hydrothermal vents | place: Pacific Ocean: East Pacific Rise... | reverse complement strand
ATTAAGACCGGGATAAATTGTTTATACACCACCAAGAAATGAGCAAATTATTGAAACATTAATGAACAATCTCATAGAATTTTTAAACGATGATATAAAATATCCTATTGACCCATTATTAAAAATGAGTATAGCTCATTATCAGTTTGAAGCAATACACCCTTTTCAAGACGGAAACGGTAGAACAGGAAGAATACTGAATTTATTATACCTTGTAAGTAAAGAATTATTATCACAACCAATTTTATACATATCAAAATATATTATTTTAAATAAAGAAGATTATTACTATAAGTTAAGTGCAGTTACTCAAAGAAATTCTTGGGAAGCGTGGATTTTATTTATGTTAGATGCTGTTGAGAAAACATCACTTATAACAAATGAAAAAATAAATGAAATTCTTACTCAAATGGAAAGCACTTTAAATTATGCAAAGAACAAAATAAAATGGTATAATAAAGAAATAAATGAAGCTATTTTTAGCCAACCATATATAAAACCCCAAATAATAGGTAATATCGTCAATAAAACATCAAGAACAACATTGACAAAATATATGAATGAATTAGTTGAAAATAGAATATTGAGACCAAAAAAGGTAGGAGGAGAAGTATATTATCTTAATGATGACTTGTTAAGAATATTAGAAGAATAACAAAGCCTAACAATACATATAAGGCATTGGGCTATAAGTGATTAAATTAAAAGATTATGAATATAAACAAACGGCATAGTAAGTTGAAAATTAGGTTTTCCAAAACGCCCAGTGCCTCATATGCGAGACGTTATAAAGCCACTTAGGGTCTGCTGAGAAACGCATAACAAGTTATTACAAAGCCACTTAATCCAAAATACGCTATTGTAAATGCAAACTTTTTAAAACATATGTACTTATAAGTTTGCATTTACAAATGTTAAAATCTAATAACCTGAGTTCGATTAATACACCTCAGAGCTTTTCAGCAGACCCTAATTTCACTTCAAAAATTGCAGAAAAGTTAGATTTTAATTTTTCTTTAACTTCATTTATATCAACAATTTTTCCAATTTCTTTTTGCAAAGAAGTAACACTTCTATCGGTAAAACCACAAGGATTTATATGTTTAAAGTAATTTAAATCGGTATTTATATTAAAAGCAAAACCGTGCATACTAACCCATTTGCTTATTTTAACTCCAATTGCACAAATTTTGCGTGTTTTTGTAGCCTTGTTAATATCTAACCACACACCTGTTGCACCCTCAAGACGCTCTCCCTTAATATTATACTCGGCAAGTGTTTTAATAATTACTTGTTCTAAATTGTAGATATATTTTCGAGCAAGCATATCAAATTTTTCTAAATCAAGTATAGGATAAGCAACTATTTGCCCTGGTCCGTGATATGTAATATCTCCGCCACGGCTACTTTTGTAATATTCGGCATTAATAGATTTTAGAAACTTATCGTTGATAAGCAGATTGTTTTCTGCACCTGATTTTCCTAAAGTATAAACATGCTTATGTTCGCAAAAAAGTAAAGTGTTTTCTGTATTTCCTGCTCCTGTAGATTTTTTTTCTTCAAGATTTTTATTAAAAAAAACTTCTTGAATTTTTAAAGCATCGGCATACGAAATTAAACCAAGATCTTTGTATTCAATTTTTTGCATTTTGTTTAATTCCTTTTTTATTTTTTAAAACTACAAACTTATCGAAACTATAAACAAATAAATTCCAAATTATTGTTATCAAAACTAAAATTGCATAACTAAGCCAGTTGTTAATATGCAAATTATCTATTAAATAATTTGAAAAATTATCGAAAAACCCAATAGGAATAACTCCTATAATTATAATAAAAGCTCTTCGCCCAAAATCGAAATCTAAAGGTGTATTGCACTCCATACAATGCCATTTACTTTCGTGATAGCGGTGAAACAGCCTTCTGTAATAATTTTTGCGAGAATATTTATATCCGCAATTTGGACAAGTTCGGTATTTCATTTTAATTATCTTTTAATTATAAATCTCCATAAAAAATCTATACTTATAGAATGTTCATATTTAAACTCTGCTATAGGATATATTCTGTAAATATCTGGTTTGTATTTAATACCTATACTAAAATATCTTCCAAAATTATAATATGAACTGAATATTAAACCAATAGATTGACTTTTAGTATGTTTTGTGTCTTCAATATATTCTACTTGATTTGTATCGACACAACTCTGATACCATTTGTTTATTGAAAAAGATAACCCATAACCAAAATTTATTTTGTTTACAGCCCTGTTTTCTGATAGACTTAAGTAAGTTGAGCTAATTTCTTCATAACCATTGTATTTTTTGATTGGTGCAGGAAATGGGATGAAAAAGTCTGTTATAATATTAAAATCAAGACATAAGAAAGTTTTATTATTTCTATAATAACTAACGCCAGTAGAAAATCCTATGAAACCATTACTTATTCGAGTTTCTTCATTTTGTGGCTTAATTATAAAATTATTTAAATAGGGTAAAGACAATTTAAAAAACACTTGACCTTTTTCTGGTTTGTATGCTTGTTTTAGATTTGGTACAATATAATTACTAGAGTCAAGATATATTTCATCACCGTAAGTAAATCTTTTATTGTTAGTTAAATCTATAAAGTATCCCAGCCAAATTAAAATATTTAAATACTTATATTGACTACTAAGCCCTGTCTTTATAGTATAAAGTTTATTACAAGTATCTGTAATTAATTTAATTTGCAAATCTTTTTTAGAACGTTTTATGTCAACAATACTTGGTAAAGAGTAAATACTATCATTTATTTCAGCTTTAGCATCAATATAACTTGTATTTATTTTAACAGGATACTTACTTTTATTAAATATTGTTGCACAAGAGAATAAAAGAAAAGAAGAAATGGTTAATAAGAATAACTTAATGTATATATTTATATTAACTCTCATTTTTCAATTCTTAATTATTACTCATCAGCACTAAACATAGGGTCCCAAGCAGGTAACATTGTTGGTTTTTGGTCTAATATTTTTAATGTTTTTTTATCAATATATTCTTTCTTTATAACTACACGAAACATATATTCGTTAAACCAATCATCAGAAAATATAAGATATCCGTTATAACCGTAGCTAGCACCCCAAGAATTTTCGAACATCCATTTTGTAGGTGTTTCGTTTTTATCTACATCAACAGCTACAAGAGACATGCCGTGCGAAGAACCACTCTCGAAAGTTTGAATTCTTGCTTTTTTATCCATATTAAATTTTACATTAAATAAACTTTCGTAATCAAAATTATTAGGATCTAATGTGCCGTTTTCTTTGTTTAAGAATTTGCCTACATCGCACGAAGCGTACATTGCATCATTATTTTTGATGCTTTTTACAGCATATTTTTTAATTTCTTCGGAAGGTAAATTTATATATTTCCAATTTTGTCCTTCTTGTATATTTCTGTCAAGTTCAATTTCGTAAAGTTTATAATATTCGCGAGTTGGGTCGTTCATAAATAAAACATAATTATTTTGGTCGAAACCGGGAACAACTTCTGCAAAAAACGATTTTGGCGTATATGTTTTGTATTCGGTAAGATTTCCATCTTTATCTTTTACACGCCATTGAAATTCGCTTGGCGGTTCTCCTAAGTTGATTGCTAAAATCTTATAAATATCACCAAGCATTTTAATTTTTAAAGGTTTAGTGTCTTTACTGTTGTTTTTTGCATCTCTTAAGCTAAGCCCATCTTCACGTAATTTACGATTTATTATACGTATCATCATACTTGTGCTTTCGCTAGAATTTGTTTCGGGCATAACCGATGCAGGAACAGCTCCATATTTTGTTACAACATTTGCAAGCGAATTCCATACACCGCCATCGTTTACAGGGTTTTTGAAATAATGAGAAACTTCTCTGCTATCCATTGTTTTATCAGCAGAGGCAATTACAGCTTCCATAAATAAATTAGATTTTTCTAAAATATCCCAAAAATACAAGTAGTTAGTTGAGAAAAAGAATTTATCAATATTTAGTTTTTCTGCTGCTATTGGGCGAAGCACGTTTAAACCGGTAAACATCCAACATCTGCCAGAACTTTTTTGATTGCTGATGCCGTTTACATCTACTTTATATTTGAATTCTCCGTCTAATTTTGATGCGTTTGCATTGTCTAAAGCAAGCTTTTTAATATCGTTGTTTGCTACGGCATTTGTTACAGCTTTTGTGTATGCATCATTAATATTATACGATTTTTTTATCTGATTTAAATCGTTTTCTGATAATACTCCGTTTTGTGCTTTCATTGTATTTACTGATAGGGTTATTACAGCTAATAATAACAGTTTATAAGATATTTTCATTATAGAAATTTTAAAATTATAGATAACAAAGATAGTGTTTGAATTGTAGAATTAAAAATTATAGCGAATTTCTATTAATTATTTTCTTATAATAAACAAAAATAACAGATAAGATGTAAATTAACACAATTTAACATGTTGATTTTCAACATCAACAAATTAATAAAATTGAAAATCGTGATTAAATATATATTTTATAACAAATAACACCTTTTTTTATTTTATTTTCTTATAAAAAAGTATTATTTTGCAAACAAATTAAAATAATATTATGATGAAAAAAATTACATTATTAGTTTTTACATTAGCTTTCTATTTAGCTTCGTATTCTATTGATACACTTAGCGTTAATATTATAAACGATACAACATTAACTGCTGATACAATTTATGTAGGTCAAGGTATTATTGTTGAAAGTGGCAAAACATTAACAATAAATCCGGGTGTTACCATGATGTTTAAAGGAGATACTAGCTTTAATTATAACCAAGGAACAAACGCAGGATACCTTTACATAAAAGGAAAATTAATTGCAGAAGGAGATACATCAAAAAGAATTATCTTTACTAAGGCTGACACAAGCAAATGGGCAGGTATATTCTTTGAAAAAGAATCTGACGAAAGTTTATTAAAATTTTGTGATATCAATAATGCTAATGGAATTGATAGTTTAGAAAACCTTAATTATAAAGGAGCAATAAGTATTTTTAATAAAAAAACAAATGTTTTTGCTTGTAATATTAGAAACAACACTAATAGCGGTATACAAATAGATAGTTCAGACGTTGTTTTATATAATAATATTATTGCATTTAACCAAGTTGGGATTTTTTGTAATTACAGTGATTTGGTAATAGGAAATAACACAATAGCACGAAATGATACAGGAGTTGTTGTTGCAAATTCAACTGCATCAATGGTAAATTCTATTGTTTATAGTAATAATACACAAGTTGAAGGTATAATAAATATCACATATTCTGATATTGAAGGCTCTGCACCAGGAGAAGGAAATATTACAGTAGACCCGTTATTTGTTGATACAATAAACTTTAAATTAAGCCCTTGTTCTAGCATAATAAACCAAGGAAATTCTGACCAAAGTAATATACTTGATATTTTTGACTTTTTTGGAAACGATAGAGTATTTTGGAATGACGTAGATTTTGGAGCATACGAACATCAATATACATACAATTATGTTAGTCTTGATACAATAAAATATGATATTTGTGAAGGCGATAGCATTTTAATAGATGGTATATATTATAAAGATAATATAGTTTTTTCAGATAATATGCCTGGTGTAAATTATTGTGATAGCAGCTTCTTAAATCAAGTAATTGTACACCATATGCCTATAATAACTTTTGAAAGTGGTGATACATCAATTTGCAAAGGAGTAACACTACAGATTTATGCTAATTTAGACCAAGAATATGAAAATCCTGTTTATGAGTGGGCTTCTAGCGATACTTCTGAAACATTAATATTCTTAGGAGATAATGGCGTTTTAGGATTTATGACTAGCCAAAAAGATTTTTACTTAACAGTAACTGTTAAAGGTTGTGTTGCCTACGATACTACAAAAATAGTTTTACACCCAGATATACAATTAGAATTAGGTAATGATACATCAGTTTGCAGAAAACATATTTTAAAAGCTGATGCTGGTTATGCTCATTATAATTGGAGTAATTTTGCTACCACATCTTCAATTGAAGTGCTAGAATCTACTACTTATTCAGTTACTGTTACAGACCAATATGGTTGTAAAGAAACAGACTATGTTAATATGACTATTCTTCCATCGCCTGTAGTAGAATTTAATTCTGACTCAATGAAATTTACAACAGATGATATAAGAATTTTAGGAGGTGCAGCAAACGGATATCCTAATTATTTATGGAGTAACGGTGCAAACACGCAAACAATTACTTTAATTGGAGAAGATTTAGGTATTGGAGTATATGACTATTGGTTATATTGCGAATTTACTAATGGCTGTAAAGCTTCTGATACAATAGCAGTTGTTATAACCGATGGTGTAGATGTTTCTACAATTGAAGGTTTAAAAGCAATAAATATTTATCCAAATCCATCTAATGGAATAATTAATTTAAATGCTGAGTTTGATAAAGCTGATAACTTTTTATTAAATATTACAGATTTATCTGGCAGAGTTATTTATTCTAAAGAAATTAAAAAATCAAACTTTATTAACGAACAAATTGATTTAACAGAACATAATAAAGGAATGTATTTAATGAATATAATTCATAACAACAAAATTATCACTTATAAGTTAACAATAAAATAATCTACAAAGTGTAAATATAAAAGGGGCTTCAGCCCCTTTTTCCTAGCTTAAATTCTACTAAGGCTAGAAATGTTAAATGTTATATAATGAAAAAGATTGCAATGATATTTCTTTTGTGTTTTACAGTTTTTACTATAAAAGCACAAAAAATATATAAAGTAAAATACGAATCGCAAGCCGATGTAAAAGTTTACACTGAACAAAGCGAATCGCAAGCAGACTTAAAAGTTTATGTTGTAAATTACGAATCGCAAGCCGACAATAATAAAGGCAATTGGTATTTTGTAGATTACGAATCGCAAGCTGATGTTAAAGTTTATTTTGTAGATTACGAATCGCAAGCTGATGTTAGAATCTATTTTGTAGATTACGAATCGCAAGCCGGTTGGAAAAATAATGAAAAAAAACGATTTTTCTATAAAGGCGATAGAGATCCTATAAACTTTTAAAAATATTCCTTTTAGTCTGTATTATTCAACAATAGGTAATTGTCTTAAAAATCCTTCTTCTAAAGAGATAATTGTTTCTGTAGCTGTTATTTCTACTATTGATTGTATTTTTTCTACAATTATTTTCTTTAAATGCTCATTGTTATATGTGTAAACTTTTGCCATTAAAGAATAATTACCAGTAACATGATGACACTCAACAATTTCGGGGATAAGCATAATTTTATTAAAAACCTCTTGATGTGTTCTAGTAGAAGTTAAATTAACTTGTAATCCAATAAAAGCACAAGTTGAATATCCAACATTTTTAGCCGAAATATTAAATTGAGAACCCACAATAACCCCCGAATCTTTAAGCTTTTGTATTCTTTGATGAATTGCCGCACCCGAAACATTACAATCTCTTGCAATTTCTAAAAAAGGAGTTCTAGCATCTTTGGTTAAAATTGATAAAATCTTTTTATCTAAACTGTCAATTTGTAATTTATTATCCATATATAACTATCTTTTACTTACAATATTTTAAATAATCCACCACAAAAGTAACAATATTTAAATATTTGATGTATTATTGTTATTATTATTGCTTAATCATTGCTTAATTAAGCAAAATTCTTTAAATTTGATTTTAAAAAATATTAAAAAATTATTACTATGAAATACGATCCCGCTACAAGACTACAAGAGACAATGCATCTTGATCCGCATAACGGAGTAAATCAAGCAATAACCGATTCTGCAACTTTTGCATTTGACACAGGTGAAGATATGACTGCATGTTTTCATGGCGAAAAAGAAGCTTTTTTATATAGTCGCCATTGGAATCCAACAGGATTTGAATTAAGCAAAGCTCTTGCTGCCATGGAAGGAACCGAAGCCGCTTGGATAACAGGTTCTGGCATGGGAGCTATAACAGCAAGCTTATTACAATTATGTGTTGCAGGCGACCATATCATCTCTAGTGTTACAACATATGGCGGAACTTATGCTTTTCTTAAAAATTGGATGCCAAAATATAATATTGAAGTAACATTTGTTGATATTACTGATATTGATGCAATAAAATCTGCAATAAGACCTAACACAAAAGTTATTTATACAGAAACACTTACAAACCCAATGCTACAAGTTTCTGATGTACCAAAATTATCGGAAATATCAAAAGCAAATAATATTACACTTGTGGTTGATAACACCTTTACACCAATGATTTTTTCACCTATTGCTTTGGGTGCTGATATTGTTGTTTATAGCATGACAAAATTTGTAAACGGTAAAAATGATACTACTGCAGGAGCAATTTGTGCATCATTAGATTTTATAAATTCTTTAATAGATTTAAACGATGGAACAGCAATGCTGTTAGGCCCTGTTTTAGACCCAATGAGAGCTTCAAGTATTCATAAAAACTTATTTACATTGCATATTAGAATGAAGCAACACAGTAAAAATGCAGCATTCTTAGCCGAAAAATTTGTTGAAGTAGGTTTAAAAGCTAATTACCCCGGACTTGAAACTCATAAGCAACACTCTCTTTTTAAAAGAGACTATAACGAAGAATTTGGTTTTGGAGGTATGATTTCTATTGATTTAGAAACTGCTGAAAATGCAAGTAAATTTATGGCTTTAATGCAAAAAAGAGGAGTAGGTTATTTAGCTGTAAGCTTAGGATATTTTAAAACATTATTTAGTAACTCCGGAAAAAGCACATCGTCTGAAGTACCAGAAAAAACTCAAAAAGAAATGGGAATGAGCGAAGGACTTGTTCGCTATTCTGTTGGTTTAGATAATGATATGGAAAATACTTGGCAAATTATACATTCTTGTCTTACAGATTTAAAAATGTTATAAGACATTTGTATACTAAAATGTATCAATAATTTCGAATATAAACCTGTAATGCTTTTGTAAGCTTGCAGGTTTTTTTATTTTTGTCAAAAATGCTGTAATGAAAAATAAAATTTTATATCTTATTTTAATAATTATATTAAATTCTGTTGCAATAATATTTGCAATAAAATCTATAGGTAATGGTGAATATTCCGACGAATTTATTGACAAAACAACAAAAAAAGCAGAAAATAACATCAATAACATAACAAATAATGTTATATCACAATTATCAACAATTAAAAAAGAGATAGTTTTATCTAATAAAAAAGAATATTATAATAATTATTTCACAAAATTTTTAGATATAAATAAAGATATTGATAATCTTTTATTAATTGGAAAGGAAAAGATTTTTATAATTAAACGAGATGAAGATTCGTATATAACAGCTATTGATACCACAAGTAAAGTTGATATTATTAAGTGGACACGAATAAAATCTGGGGAAATAATTGGTGAATGGGACGAGAGTTTTTCTATCGATAATAAATCGGATTCTTTGATAAAAGAAATAAGAAAAACTAATCATAAAATATTGTTAAATTTAGGCACATCAATTTTAAACGATAATAGCAATGAATTTATAAGCTATGTAACATATTGGGTTAAAGATGAAACCCCATTTTATATAGTAATAAGACATACTGAAAAAAAACTGTTTAATTTTTTAACTTCTATTAAAAATATTAAAGACGCTAATTTAATTCTTAAAAGTGGCGTAGGTAATTTTTATAGTATTCCTTCAAACTCGCCACATCACACAGGAATAATAATACCCGACAACAAAAACAATGTAGAAGCTTCTATAATAGAGCATTACAAGAATATTATTAGTGTAAATAATAAAAGTACAGTTTTTTCATTTTTGTATAATGATATTATTTATTGGTCGAGTATAATTAAACCAACAAAAAATATTGGAGTAGATTTTCTAATATTAACAATTCCAGAATATGCAATTATAGATTATTGGAAAACAATAGATTATATTATAACTATATTTGTTGTGATAATTTTTCTGATATCAGTTATGTTAATATTCTTTTTGTTTTTTAAAAAGAACAGAATAAAAGGAATTAATGATAAAAACTTTAATATACACACACTTTTAGAGCAAGAAGAAAGTAGGTTTTTAGAATTTAAATCATCGTTAAGATGGGATTACAGACAAGAAAAACCAAATCCTGATTTAGAACTCGTTATTGCTAAAACAATTGCAGCATTTGGCAATTCAGATGGTGGGCATTTGCTTATAGGAGTAGATGATAATAAAAAAATATTAGGTTTAGAAAATGATTTTAACACATTGAAAAAACACAACTCAGATTATTTTGAAATATATTTGAGAAATATTTTACATAAACTGTTTGGTGTTAAATACATTACAGAAAATATTAGAGTAAAATTTCCTGTTATTAATGAAAAAGAAATTTGTGTTATAGAAGTTTTTAAAGCCAAACAACCAGCCTATATTAAAACAAAAGACAAAAATGGTAATCCGTTAGAAAAATTTTATGTTCGATCTGGAAACTCCTCTCACGAACTTAAATCGTTACAAGATATTAATGAGTATATTTTTGACAGATTTAAATAGGGTCTGCTGAGAAACGCATAACAAGTTGTTATAAAGCCACTTAGAGCCAAATCACGCTATTGTAAATATTAAAATCATATTTTTATCTTCTTCAATTTTAGTTTACATATGTAAATGACCATTTTTCAAACAAGCGTAACGCAGAAATCGGACTTTATAGACAAGCTCTAAATAAATCCTTCATCAAAAAAACATACAAAAAATATAATAATCGTGTTAAAAAGTGTTAAGCTATTGCGTTTTGTATAAAAGTCATTTTTTTTTCTCGAAAATGAAATTAAATTTGCTATCATTTCTTAAAAAATAATTATGAAAAAGACAGTTTATTTACTTTTAGTATTTATTATTAGCAGCTCGTTTGCCCAAAAAATTACTTTTGACAAATTAAACTATGATTTTGGTGAATTTAAAGAAGAGCTTGGTTCGCAAACTTATGTTTTTAAATTTACAAATACAGGTGCCGGCACTTTGGTTATTAACAATGTTGAAGCCTCATGCGGCTGTACAACTCCTGAATATACCAAAGCACCTATTGCACCAGGTAAATCGGGAGATATAAAAGTTACTTTCGACCCAAAAAATCGTCCCGGACCGTTTAACAAAACTGTAACTGTTAGGTCTAATGCAAAAACATCGGTAGTTGTATTAAAAATTAGTGGAGTTGTATTAGAAAGAGAAAAAACTTTAACAGATTTGTATCCGCAAAGTATTGGCGATTTAAGTGTTAAATCTACAAATTTTAATTTTTCGAGTATAAAAAATACTCAGAAAAAAACATCTTCTTTACCTGTTTATAATAGCTCTAGTAAAAATATAAAAGCTGAATTTATTGATGTGCCAAATTATCTTAGTTTAGAACTTGTTCCATCTGTTTTAAAACCAGGCGAAAAAGGTAAAATACTTGGTGTTTACGATGGCACAAAAGTTAATGATTATGGATTTATTATTAATAGAATTAAATTAAAAATAAATGGTAAAATTATAACTGTTAACAAGCTATCAGTAAGTGCAAAAATAATTGAAGATTTTTCTAAATTAACACCCAAACAACTTGCCGATGCTCCAAAATTAAACTTTAACTCTAAAGTTTTCGATTTTGGAACATTAAAAGAAGGACAAAAAAAAACATACGAGTTTGTTTTAACAAATAAAGGGAAATCTGATTTAATAATTAGGAAAATAAAATCATCTTGCGGTTGTACTGTTGTAAAACCCGAAACTAAAATTATAAAACCTGGGAAATCAACAAAATTGGTAACCACATTTAATTCCGCAGGAAAATCGGGAAGACAAAGAAAAAAAATTATTATTACAACAAACGATCCTAAAAATAGTTCTGTTAACTTGAATGTAATTGGCGTTGTTCAGTAATTTTAACAAAAAAAAGATTTATAAATAAAACTTTTCTTTACTTTTGCATATTATTTATAATTATATGTTAATATCTTAAAGAAAGAAAATATGCTATTTACAAATTTAGACCATGTAGAAACACGTGCACAGCACAAAGAGATAATAGAAAACAACGAGAATGTAATGATTTGTTGCGGAAGAATGGGGCCAATGTGTGTGCCTGTTTATGCCGCAATGGAAGATTTACGAAATGATTATCCAAACGTAAAATTTTACGATATGGATTTTGATATCCCTGATGCTGATGTAATAAGAAATGCCCCTCAATGTGCAGGATTTATGGGCTTACCATTCACAATGTATTACAAAAACGGAAAAGTAGTTAAAGCAACTACAAGTATTCAATCTTACGATCAAGTAAAAGATATACTTGACGAAGTATTTTAAGCAACACACTTTTATTATATATTGGAAATCCACGCTTACACAGTGTGGATTTTTTTATTTAATGGCTATAAGAAAACATAAATAGGGTCTGCTGAGAAACGCATAACAAATTGTTATAAAGTTACTTAAACTGAAATACGCTATTGTAAGTGCAAACTTTTTAAAACATATGTGCTTATAAGTTTGCATTTACAAATGTTAAAATCATAGTTTTATGCTTGCTCTGAGGCACATCATATTTTTATCTTCTTCAATTTGAG